>Ga0209257_1000123_pt1 | contig 219092 bp, 161 predicted proteins | sample AraplaCvi_mCL_r2_FD_184277 | JGI IMG/M metagenome (GOLD analysis project Ga0209257, IMG submission 184277) | Arabidopsis root microbial communities from North Carolina, USA - plate scrape MF_Cvi_mCL_r2 (SPAdes) (version 2) | ecosystem: Host-associated > Plants > Roots > Endosphere | place... | reverse complement strand
CGTGCAGCGAGAACGCGATTTGTTGCGTGTCGCTGTCGCACATGTTTGCATGGATTCCAACCTTCATATCACTACCTTCTCTTCGTTAAGAGATCCTGCCACTCACATGAATGGCAGCTACTGGCCGATTCCGGCAATGTCAGTCCGGATTGCCTGTAGGGTTCCATGCGGAAGCAAGTCGAGTGCCATCGTTCACTTGAAGGATGTTGTCGATCGCTGCTACTTTTCCTAATGCAGCAGCTACATCAAAGCCCTTTCCTTCGCTTAAGGCCAACGCTTCATTGTGCAAGGCATAGGCCAAGTGAGCAGCTATGCGCACATCGATAGGGGCATCATTTCTGCTGCCGACGTAGGAGCTCAGTAGCAAACGAATCTCATAAAGCGCATTCGCTATTAATTGCGCGTGGGTGCGTTCGCTATCCATTCAAACCTTATGTAAATCCGAAGACCGCATATGGCCGGCTACTGTCCTCGACATTCATTCCGGGACAGCCTCCTTACGTATTTGCCTCCGAGGCGCCTATGAGATCAGGCCGATTCGCGAAGCATCTTCGCCAAATTGTACAACTCATCTCGATCTTCGCTGCCTAAAGCCTTTGGATTTAAACGCTTGCAAAGAATGCGAACGCATTCAACCCGAGTGCTTTCCATCAAAGAATCGCCGTAATGGTTGACGGCAAACCGCTCCCATTCGGCCGTAGTTACGCTTCCGTTCGCAGCGTACTCAATGGACGAAGCTAACAATTTTCTATCGATTGCGCGCAGAGTCATATTGAACTGAACGTCCAAGTTACCACTGGTGGGTCTACGTAACAGGCAGCATTTGGTCGAGATCTGCCAGAGAGGACTTGGCTCATCTGACACCAAGTGTCCAAACTGCCACGCGCTAGCTACTGGCCACCCCACCTGACCGTCATGGCCAGGTGAACTGGATCAGCGCTCCTTATTTGGCGCGCGCCTTGCCGAAGGCATCACCGGCTTTCCACTCCGGCATCTTCGGCGCATCGGCCACAATGCGGCCCAGGTTCAGGGTGAACTGCGCCATCTGCGTCATGCCGGCCATCGACCAGTTAGGATCGTATTCGTCGCTGACCTGGTGGTAGCTCTTGCGGTAAGCTGCGCGCATCTGCTCCGCCTTCTCCTTGTCGCCGAGGTAGTCGCTGCCCGACGTGATCGAGAACGCCGGCACGCCAGCCTTGGCAAAGCTGAAGTGGTCGGAACGGAAGTAGCCGCCCGCCAGGTCCGGCTTCTCTTTCGCGATCACCATCTTCATGCCTTTCGCCGCAGCTTCCGCCATCTTGCCAAGGTCGGTGCGTTCGCTGCCTGCAGTGCCGATGTCGCGCGTGGTGCCGATCCAGTTAAGCGAGTCCAGGTTCAAGTTCGCTGCCGTTTTCACCAACGGCCACAGTGGCGCTTCCGCATAGGCCGCGCTACCAAGCAGGCCCTGTTCTTCCGCCGCCACCCACAGGAACATCTGGCTGCGCTTGGCCGGCGCCTTGACCGCTTCCTGCGCCATGGCCAGCAAGGCCGCGCTGCCGGAGGCATTGTCGACCGCGCCGTTGTAGATGTTGTCACCGCCAGTGCCCTGCTTGCCCAGGTGGTCCCAGTGCGCCGAGTAAATCACCACTTCATCCTTCAGCTTAGGATCGGTGCCCGGCACCACGCCCGCTACGTTGAACTGCTCGACCTTGCGCACCTCGGCTTTCATGTCGCCCACCAGTTTGGCTTTCAGCGCCACCGGCTGGAAATCCTTGCGTTCGGCAGCTGCGCGCAACTGGTCCAGGTCCATGCCTGCAGCCTTGAACAATGCCAGCGCGGTATCGTTGGTCAGCCAGCCTTGCAGCTCGGTGCCCGGTGTGCCTTGCGCCAGCTGGAAGCGCTCCACGCCATCCCAGCTGTTTTTCACCACGCTGTAGCCATAAGAAGCGGAAGCATCGGTGTGGATCAGCAGCGCGCCGATAGCGCCTTTGCGCTTGGCTTCCTCGAATTTGTAGGTCCAGCGGCCGTAATAGGTCAGTGCCTTGCCGCCGAAACGGTTCGGCGCATCGGCCGTCGGCATCGGGTCGTTGACCATCATCACAATGACCTTGCCCTTCACATCCTGGCCCTTGTAGTCGTCCCAGCCTTCTTCCGACGCGGTGATGCCGTAGCCGACGAATACCAGGTCGGCGTTGAAGCTGTGCGCAGCCTGCGCATCGCCGGGCGCATACACCCAATCCTTGCCGAAGCTGGCCGGCAGCGCCACGCCATTCACTTCCATGCGCAGGTTGGAAGCCGCTGCGTCAGTCTTGACGCCGGCGATTTTCACCAGTTGGCGATAGGTGACGCCGTCCACCGGTTTCAAGCCCACGGCCATGGCCTGGTTTTCCAGGTAGGAGACGGTCAGGTCGCCGCCGCGCTGGCCGGTGCCGCGGCCTTCCAGCAGGTCGCTGGACAGGAAAGCCAGGTGGGCGCGCAACGGTGCTTCCTGCACGGTCGGCTGCAATGCCTTGCCGCCTTTGACGCCTGCTGCATGGGCCGGAGCCAGCGCCAGCGCGATGCTGGCCGCCAGGGTGGACGCTACGAGGGTGATGGATTTTGTCATGTCTTTGTCTTGTGGATTGTCCATTGGGCGCGGCTGATGGCCGCGCGGGCATTCTAGCGGATTTGCCGCGCGCGCCAAGCTGCAGCGCAGCATGCGGAATGGTATGCTACGGCCCGTATGAAACACACGCCTTACATCGGCCGCTTTGCGCCCTCCCCCACCGGCCCGCTGCACCTTGGTTCCCTGGTAGCTGCCATGGCCAGCTACCTCGACGCCAAAGTCCATGGCGGCCAGTGGCTGGTGCGCGTGGAAGACGTTGACCGCGACCGCAACGTGGAAGGCGCCGACCAGCATATCCTGGCGTCGCTGCAGCGCTGCGGCATGCAGTGGGATGGCGAAGTAACCTGGCAAACGCAGCGCGAAGACCTGTATGAAGCGGCGCTGCGCCAGCTTGGCAACAACATCTATCCCTGCGGCTGTTCGCGCAAGGAGATCGCAGATTCCCAGCTTCGCCTGGGCCAGGCCGGCAATCCCAGCCTTGTCTATCCCGGCACCTGCCGCAACGGCCTGGCGCCCGGCCGCACGGCGCGCGCGCTGCGCCTGCGCACGCCGCAGGAGCCGCATTGCGTGATCCGCTTCCACGACCGCTTCGCCGGCGACATCAGCCAAGACATCACGGCCGAGGTGGGCGACTTCGTGATTCGCCGCGCCGACGGTTTCTGGGCTTACCAGCTGGCGGTGGTGGTGGACGATGGCGCGCAAGGCATCACCGACATCGTGCGCGGCGCCGACCTGCTGGACTCCACGCCGCGCCAGATTTTCCTGCAGCAGTTGCTCGGCCTGCCGCAGCCGCGCTACCTGCACCTGCCACTTGTGGTCAATGCCGACGGTGAAAAGCTGTCCAAGCAAACCGGCGCACAAGCCTTTGATACCGGTGCGCCTGCCGACAGCCTGCTGGGCAGCGCCCTGCTGCCCGCAGCACGCTTCCTTGGACTGGAAGTCAAGGCCGACAGTATCGAAGCCTTCTGGCGCGAGGCTGTACCGGCATGGGATAGAGTGCTGCGGGCCCACGGTGAGGCGCCGCACAGACCCTAAGCAGGGCTCGCCGCATACTGGCTCCACCAAGCGAAAGGAGGTGGGCCATGCGGCACTTACTGATTTCTTGCGCCTTGTGCGCACTTGCGCTGCCGGCAACCGCCGAGGACAATTTCTTCCGTTGCATCGACGGCCAGGGCGTCGTCATGCTGACCGACCGCCCCTGTGAAACCCTGCCCAACGCGAGCCGCCCCGTGCTGGAAAAAGAGCACTTCGTGCTGCCGCCATCCGAACAGGCGCGCAGCCAGTGGACCAGCAAGCCACCGGTCCACGTATCGCCCAAAGTCGATGTGCAGACATTGCGCCTGGCGCGGCAAGCACTCGAATTGCGCGATAAAGTCGCCAGTGCAAAATAAGGCAGGCCTCAGCGCTGGTCGTCCCCCTCATCCAGCGGCAGCAACAGCATGCAGCCTGCCGCTGCGCCATGCACGATTGGCAGCAGCAGCAAGGTAATCTGGGCCGGCGCATCCGGGTCGCTGACCGAAAAGTACGTGATCGCCACTGCCATGACCATCGGCGCCAATGGCAACACCGCCTCCGACAGGTTGGCCGGATTCAGGCGACGCACCGCCAGCAAGTTCAGCAGCAGTGCCACCATGTAAAGGGAGCGGTACAGCCACTCGGAGCGCGCAGTGGCAAAGTGCAGCCCCGCAAGCATCCCTTGCATAAGCAACCCGAGCAATAGCGTCAGCAATAGCGCGGGCAAGGCAGAGCGTTCCATGATCACTTGGGCCTCCATCGTCACTGAAAGTAACAAAGCAGTTTCTATGCCACGCTTCTGTGTCAAGGGGAACCGGGCTGTGCGTTGAGGAATTTGTAGATTTCTGTAAGGAATTTCGACATTTACCGTTTGAAGCCGAAAGGCAATTTGCTGCGGCGCGGTATAATAGCGGGCTTGTCTTTTGGATATCGGTTTTCAGAGAAGAAGATGCACACCACGCCAGACACCCGCCCCGCCGTTGTTTTGCTGCACAGTTCGCTCAGCTCCCGCAGCCAGTGGAACGCCCTGATGGCCGAGCAAGAGGCCAATTACCGCTTCATCGCCATCGACCTGTTGGGCTATGGCAAATCCGCCTTCCCGACCGAAGCCGCTGCCGCCGGCTACACCCTGGCGCATGAAGCCGACGCCGTGGCGGCTGCCCTGGCCTCCCATCTTGATGCCGGCGAGCAATTCCACCTCGTCGGTCACTCCTACGGCGGCGCCACCGCCCTGCGCCTGGCGCGCCAGATGCGCGAGCGCGTGCTGTCGCTGTCCGTGTTCGAACCGGTGGCCTTCCACCTGCTGCCGGCCAACGATGCCGGGCGCCAGGAAATCGAAGCCGTGGTGGCCGACATCAACGCCGCCGCCACCGCCGAAGATGCGACCCGCGCCTTCATCGACTACTGGAACCGCGCCGGCGCCTTCGACTCCCTGCCGGAAGTGCAGCGCCACCGCTTCACCAACGGCATCGCCAAGGTCAAGCTGGACTTCGTGGCCCTGCTCGGCGAGCCGGCCCGCGTGGCCGACATGGCGCAACTGGACCTGCCGGCGCTGGTGATGGCTGGCGCCAAGGGCCCGGCCTCGACCCGCCGCGTGGCGGAAACCCTGGCTGCCGCGCTGCCGCAAGCGCAGTTCACGCTGACCGCCGGCGGCCATATGGCGCCGATCACCCACGCTGCCGATGTCAACCAGGTACTGCTTGGCTTCCTCGAAAACCAGCGCTTGCTCGCCTGACGCCGTTGTTCGATAATGACCGGATGACAATCCGGCAGGGGTAAGCATCATGAGCGATACACGCTATGACCAGCAAATGGCAGTCCAGGTGGACAAAGGCATTGAACTTCATGCGCAGATGGGTGCCGCCAACGCCTGGATTTATATGCAAAGCATGCATGTGCCGCGCAGCGTGATCCTGCGCGTGCTGGCCTATCCGGAACAACGCCGCAATAGCGACGCCCCTGTGCACTAGCTCAGTGCACTAATTCCCGCACGGCCTGCAGTACGCGCTGCTTGGCCGCGTCGGGCCGCTTGCCGCGGCGCCAGGCCACCATCGCCTCCCACTCCCAGCGCGGCAAATCTCCAATCTCCAGTTTCACCAGGTTGCCCAGCTTGAGCTGGCGCGCAGCCGCCATCTCCGGCATGAACGTCAGGAAGCCATGCTCCAGCGCCAGTTCGATCGCCGCGCTGGCGGGCTGGATGGCGTGGATGGCGCTATCGCTGCGGCGGTGTGCACGCAGCATGCGGATCAGTTCATCGCAGCCCTCGCCCCAGAATTGCGGCGCCAGCCGCGCATTGGCCACGTCGGCCAGGTTCAAGGCACTACGCCGCGCCAGGGGATGCCCGCGCCGCACCACCGCGACAATCGGCGAACTGTACAAACGCTCCAGCTGGATGCCGGCGATGGCCGGGCACTTCAGCACGAAGCCCAGTTGTGCGCGGCCGGTCAGCAGCTTTTCCATGATGACCGGCGAATGATCGGTGGTGCAGCGGATTTCCAGCGGCGCGTCGGCCAGCTTGAGCAGCAAGGGGCCGAACAGCAAAGAGGTCAGCGAAGGCACGCAGGCCAGCACCACTTGCGGCAACGCCGGGGCGCCCTGCACCGCCAGCTTGCCCGCGTCGATGGCGTCCAGCGCCTGCTGCGCCGATGGCAGGAACGTCTGGCAGGCCGGCGTCGGCGTGGCGCCGCGGCGATGGCGGGCAAACAGTTGCACGCCCAATTGGTCTTCCAGCGCCGCCACGCGCTGGCTCACCTGGGGCTGCGACCAGCGGCGCCGCGCGGCGGCCTGCGAAAAACTCCCCGACTCCACGATTTCCACCAGCAGGGCCAGGTCGTCAAAACTGAGTGCCATAAGCAATTCGAATACGAAATATCATGAGATAACGGCTTCTATTATGTCTTAGTGCTGCCTAAACTGTTCGCATTATTGAAGGGGGCAGGCATGGCGGCAGCGGCGCGGGCAAGACGGTTGGGCAAAAGGTTCCTGATGGTGGACCACATGCTGGTGGTATCCGGCTTCTACCTGGTGTTCCCCGTGGTGGCGCTGCACTTCGTCGGCCAGTTGGGCTGGGCCGCCGCCTCGGTCGGCCTCGCGCTTGGCGTGCGCCAGGTGGCGCAGCAGGGCTTGTCGCTGTTCGGCGGTTCGCTGTCCGACCATTTCGGCGCCAAGCCGATGATCGTCGCCGGCATGCTGCTGCGGGCCCTGGGCTTCGCAGCGATGGCTTGCGCCGTCAATCCGGCCATGCTGGTGCTGTCTTGCGTGCTGTCGGGACTGGGCGGCGCGCTGTTCGATCCGGCGCGTGGAGCCCTTGTGGTCAAGTTGACCCGCCCCGCCGAGCGGCCGCGCTTCTATTCGCTGCTGATGATGCAGGAAAGCGTGGCTGCAGTGACGGGCGCCCTGCTCGGCACCATGCTGCTCGGCGTCGATTTCCTGTGGGTGGGACTGGGCGGATGCGCGGCGTTTGTGCTGGCAGCGCTGGCCAATGCCTGGCTGCTGCCTGCCTACCGCGTCGCCACGCCGGGCACTTCCGCCGTGAAGGCCATGCGCATCCCCTTGCGCGACAAGCCCTTCCTGATGCTGGTGCTGACGCTGAGCGGCTATTACATTATGACCGTGCAGCTCATGATGCTGGTGCCGGTCACCCTGACTGAGCTGTCCGGCACGCCGCACACCGTGGCCTGGATGTATGCGGTGGATGCCGTGCTGGCGCTGACGCTCCTTTATCCGATGGCGCGCCTCGGCGAACGTTACCTGTCGCTGGAAGCCCGCCTGCTGGCCGGCATCGGCATCATGTGCTGCGCCCTTCTGGCCATGTCGGCAGCACGCTCGCTGGTCCCGATGTTTGTTTGCATTGCCGTGTTCTATACCGGCTCGCTGGTCGCGGAACCGGCACGCGAGTCGCTGGTATCGCGCTACGCGCTGCCCTCCGCCCGCGCCAGCTATATGGGCCTCAGCCGTTTGGGCCTGGCCGTGGGCGGCCTGTTCGGCTATACGGCCGGCGGCTGGCTGCTGGACTGGAGCCGCAGCATGCACACGCCTGCACTTCCCTGGCTGGTGCTGGCCGCAATCGGACTGCTGACGCTGACCGTGCTGGCTTGCGCCGCTGCGCCGCTGCCACAAAAAAAGAGCCCGCCAGTGGCGGGCTAAACACTTTGGTTGGGTATTTCATTGTAGTGCGCGGAAATGCGTTTGATTCTCTCCAATCGTCACCCCATGCCAAATTAGTTATAGCAGGGCTGAAAAAATGAATCACGCATCCCCGCCAGCGGCGCATAGAATGCAGGGATGAAATCCTATACCGCCCAATGCGTCCTTCCGCTCGCTGCTGAGCTGGGCGAAGGCCCGCTCTACCTGCCGGCGCAGGACCGCCTGCTGTTTGTCGACCTTAAGCGTTGCATCCTGCATGCGTGGGATGCCGGCGTGCGCGAACATCGCAGCTGGCTGCTGCCTGATTACATCTGCTGGCTGGCGCCGCGACGCGACGGCGATGGCTTCATGGCTGGCCTGCGCGACAGCGTGGTGCGGTTGTGGCTGGAGCCGGAGCTGCGCATCGAGCCGGTCGTGCACGTGGTCGACGGCGCCGCCGGGCAGCGCCTGAACGATGCCAAGGTCGACCCGAGCGGCCGCCTGTGGCTTGGCTCCATGCACAATACCGACTACCAGCAAAAGGTGGGCAAGCTGTTCCGCCTTGATCCCGACCAGGGCCTGCACGTCGCCGACGAGGGCTACCATATCTGCAACGGCCCGACGTTCGCACCGGATGGCAGCGCCCTGTATCACTCCGACAGTTTCCTCGACGTGACCTACCGCTACCCACTGGCCGCCGATGGCAGCCTTGGCACGCGCGAAACCTGGCACCGCTTCACCGAAGGTGGTTCGCCGGACGGCATGCAGGCCGACAGCGAAGGATGCCTCTGGATTTCGACCTGGGGCGGCAAGCGCGTATGCCGTTTCAGCCCGGAAGGCGAACTGCTGGCGGAAGTGCCGCTGCCAACCTCGCACCCTGCTTCGCTGGCATTTGGCGGCGCAGACCTGCGCACGCTGTACATCACTACTGCACGCGAAGGCTTGTCGGCGGAACAGCTGGCGCAGGAACCGTTGGCGGGCGCCCTGTTCAGCGCCCGCATCGACGTGCCGGGCCTGCCGGCCAACGCCTTCGGTTGACTCAGTACAGCTCTTTCGCCGCGCTGCGCACAGCCTGCAACAGCAGGTTGGCGCCCGGCGACATCAGGTGGTCGGCCTTGGTGATGATGCCGAATGCATCCATGCGGAACGGCAGTTCCAGCGGCAGGATCGACAGCACATTCAGCTCTGCGTAATAGCGCGCCACTTCCACCGGCATCACGTGGATGGCATCGGTTTTTTGTAGCAGCGCCGTAATCAGGAGCTGTGAGGTGGTGTCGACCACGTCGACCGGCGGTTCCAGGCCGGCGCGGCGGAACATCATGTCGCAGCGGTGGCGCAGGATGCTGCCCTGCGGCGGTAATATCCACGGGCGGTTGGCGATATCCTTCAGCTGCAGCTTGTCGCGCTCCAGCAGCGGATGGCCGGTGCGCACAACGGCGCATGCCGGCTCCTCGGTCAGTTCCTCGTACACCAGGCCCGCCGTGCTTTCCTTTTCCAGGATGCGGCCGATCATGAAATCCAGCGTGCCGCGCTGGAGCAGTTCCATCAGTACATTACTCGCTTCCACCTGCACGCCGATGCGCAGCAGCGGGGCTTCCTTCTTGACGCGGGTGATGGCGTTGGGCAGCAGGTTCATGGCCGGCGTCATGATCACGCCGACTTCCACCTGGCCGGACAGGCCGGCTTTCAGCGTCACGATATCGTCGTGCGCCAGGGCCAGGCTGGTGAGGGCCATGCGGGCGTGGCGGATCATGGTTTCGCCATACAGCGTCGGCTCCATGCCGCGCGGCAGGCGCTCGAACAGCTTCACGTCCAGCATGTCCTCCAGGTCCTTGAGCTGCTTGGAGGCGGCGGGCTGCGTCATGTGCAGTTCCTCCGCGGCGCGGTGGATGTTACGGTGTTCATCCAGCGCGATCATCAGCAACAGTTGACGAGTTTTCAACCTCGCCTTCAGGAACCAGTTCGGATTCGGGGTAGTCATGCGAGGCATGATACCACCGCCGTTATCGACCAATAAGTCGCGCTTCATTTGCAGCCCGGCGCAGGGTTGGCGGCCGGACCTTCGGCCGTTTGCGGGATGAAGGCGATGGTGCCGTCAGGGTTGTAGCGCAGTTCCTCCACCGCCACGGAGCGGCGGTATTCGCCGCCGGTCGGCAGCTTGTCGTTGTGGTAGAAGATGTAGGACTTGCCGTTGAAGTCGATTACCGCCTGGTGGATGGTTTTCACCACCTTGTTCATGTCCATGATCTTGCCGCGGAAAGTCCACGGGCCGGTGGCGCTTGGCCCGGTGGCGTATGCGGTCTCCTCGGGGAAGTTGCGCGAGTAGGTCAGGTAGTAGGTCTTGTCGTGGCGGTGCAGGTAGGCCGCTTCGGTAAAGTTGTCGATGCCCACGGTGTGGATCGGGCCATCGAGTTCGATCATGTTCGGCTTCAGCTTGGCATATTTCAGTACGCGGTTGCCCCAGTACAGGTAGGCCTGGCCGTCCTTGTCGATGAAGACCGCCGGGTCGATGTCGTCCCAGGGGATATCGGTTTCCTTCGTCATGTCGTTGGTGATGAGGGCGCTGCCGCGCGCATCGACGAAGGGGCCGGTCGGCTTGTCCGACACCGCCACGCCGATCGCCTTGCCCGGCTTGCTCGCGTCGTGTTCGACCGGAGCGTAGAAGTAATACTTGCCATTGCGCTTGGTGACGTCGGCCGCCCAGGCGTCGGCCTTGGCCCACTTGAAGGTCTTCACGTTCAGCGGCGAACCCATGTCGGTCCAGTTCTTCATGTCGCAGGAGGACAGCACGCGCCATTCGCGCATCACGTAGTCCTTGCCTTCCGGCGCCGCTTCGTCGTGCCCGACATACAGGTAGACGCGGTTGCCGTCGACCAGTGCCGCCGGATCGGCGGTGAAGATATTCGACACAAGCGGATTGGCAGCCTGCACCAGGGTACACATCGTCGCCAATGCCGAGGCGACGGCCGATTTCGTGAACATGAAGTCTCCTTTTAGTTTTTCTGTTTCCAGGCCAGCAGGCGTTGCAGCGCGCAGAATGCGAACAGCAGCACACCGATGACAATCTTGGTCCACCACGAGCTGAGCGTGCCATCGAAGACGATCAGGGTCTGGATGGCGCCCAGCACCAGCACGCCGGTCAGCGCGCCGGCGACATAGCCGTAGCCGCCGGTCAGCAGCGTGCCGCCAATCACCACGGCGGCAATCGCATCGAGCTCGGTGCCCTGTGCATGCAGGCCGTAGCCGGACAGCATGTAGAAGGAGAACAGCAGGCCAGCCAGCGCTGCGCAACCGCCGCTGATGGCGTACACCGCAACCTTGGTGGCGCCGACCGGGAGTCCCATCATGTGGGCCGACTGTTCGTTGCCGCCGACCGCATAGACCGCGCGGCCGAATGGCGTCAGGTGGGCCACGACCATCGCTGCTGCCAGCAGGACCAGCGCAATCACCACGCCCGGCGAGACAAAGCCGTCAAAGATGCCGACCTGCGCCTGCGAGATCGCGACAAAGGCCGGGTCCTCGATCGGGATCGAGTTCACGCTGATCAGGTAGCACAGGCCGCGCGCCAGGAACATGCCACCCAGCGTGACGATGAACGGTTGCAGGCGAAAGAAGTGGATCAGCGCGCCCATGCCGGCGCCAAACACCACGCCCATCAGCAGCACCGCCGCCATCACCGCCGCGGGCGGCCAGTGCGCGACATGCAGCAGCCAGGCCGCGACCATGGTGCTGAGCGCCAGCACGGAACCAACCGACAGGTCGATGCCGCCTGACAGGATGACGAAGCTCATGCCGATGGCGATCACCAGCAGGAAGGCGTTATCGATCAGGAGGTTGAGCAAGACCTGCAGCGACAGGAAGCCGGGATAGGCAAAGCCGCCCGCCAACAGCAACACCAGCAGCAGGCCGACGGTGACCAGGGAAGTGAAATACGGGGCGCGCGTCATGCCTTGCTCCTTTGCGACAGGCAGACCGCGAACACCACCAGCGACTTGACGACGAGGTTGACTTCCGGCGGCACGCCAAGGGAATAGACGGTATAGGTAAGGGTCTGGATGATCAGGGCGCCGATCACGCTGCCCGCCAGATTGAACTTGCCGCCGGCCAGGGAAGTGCCGCCCAGGGTGACCGCCAGGATGGCGTCCAGCTCCAGCAGCAGGCCGGCGTTATTGGCGTCGGCGCTCTTGATGTTGGAGCTGATGATCAGCCCCGCCAGCCCGGCGCACACGGCGCAGAAGGCGTAGCTGGCGAAGACCAGGGCGCCGGCGCGGATGCCGGCCAGGCGCGCTGCGACCGGGTTGACGCCGACCGCTTGCGTGAACAGGCCAAGGGCAGTCTTGCGCATGGCCAGCGCGACGGCTGCCACCACCGCCAGCGCAACGTACAGTGCCACCGGAAGGCCAAGCAGGTAGCCGCTGCCCAGCACGAAGAAATCGTCGCGGTAGACAGTGATGATCTGGCCGTCGGTAACCAGTTGCGCCAGGCCGCGCCCTGCCACCATCAAAACCAGGGTGGCGACGATCGGCTGCAGGCCAAGGCTCGCCACCAGCAGGCCGTTCCAGACGCCGCACAGCAAGGCGGCGCCCAGTGCCGCCGCAAAGGCCAGCCACAGCGGCTGTTCGGCAGCTGCCATGGTGCAGGCGACGGCAGCCGCCAGCGCCACCACGGCGCCAACCGAAATATCGATGCCGCGCATGGCGATGACGATGGTCATGCCGGTGGCTGCCAGCATCAGCGGCGCGGCGCGGTTCAGGATGTCGACCATGGCGCCGTACAGGTGGCCCCCCTTCACTTCCAGGTGGAAGAAGCCGGGCACGGCGAACAGGTTAATCAGCAGCAGCACGATCAGCGCGCCAAGCGGGCGGGCCAGCGGATGGGCGAGCAGGCGGGCGGCCAGGCCCGGCTGGGTTGCTGCCGCGGCGGCGGCCACGCCGGATGGCGCGGCGCCGGCAGCAGGGACGGCGACAGGATGCGTCATGCTGCCTCCCCGGCGATGGCGTGCAGCACCGTGGTTTCATCGAGGTCGCCGCGCAGGTATTCGCCGCAGGTGACCCGGTCCCGCATGACGATCATGCGGTCGCTGCAGCGCAGCACTTCGGGCAGCTCCGACGAGATAAACAGCAGCGACATGCCGCGCTTGCACAATGTAGTTACGTAATCCATGATTTCCTGCTTGGCGCGCACGTCGATGCCGCGCGTTGGTTCGTCCAGGATCATCAAGCGCGGACCGGTGGCCAGCCAGCGGGCCAGCAGGACTTTCTGCTGGTTGCCGCCGGACAGGGTGCCGATCGGCGTTTCGATGCTGGCAGTCTTGATGCCGAGCGCCTTGACGTATTCTTCCGCCAGTTCGCGCTGGCGTTGCATGGGGATGGCGCGCAGCATGCCCTGGCGGGCCTGCAGCGCCAGCACCAGGTTTTCGCGCACGGACAGCGACAGGATCGCGCCTTCCAGCTTGCGGTCTTCCGAGCAGAAGCCGATGCCGGCGGCAATGGCCTGGCGCGGATTGGCAAACGTGCCGTAGGCCTTGTCGCCAATCACGATATCGCCCTTGTCGGCGCGGTCGGCGCCGAACAGCAGGCGCGCCAGCTCGGTGCGGCCGGCGCCCAGCAGGCCTGCCAGTCCGAGTACTTCACCTTCGCGCACCTGCATGGTTACCGGTTGCAGCACGCCTTTGCGTCCCAGCCCGCGCGTCTCGAGGACAACGCGCGCAGCGCCTTCCGGGCGGACTTCTTCAGCAGTCGCCTGTACCGCATCGACCTCGCCGGCATCGGCCGGCTTGCCGATCATCTTGTTCACCAGGGCCAGGCGCGAAAGTTCTGCGGCCGCATATTCCCCTTCCCGCTCGCCATTGCGCATCACGGTGATGCGGTCCGAAATGGCGTAAGTCTGGTCGAGGAAGTGCGTCACGAACAGGATCGCCATCCCTTGTTCGCGCAGCCGGCGCAGCACGCGGAACAGCAGCTGCACTTCGGCCTCGTCCAGGCTCGACGTCGGCTCGTCCAGCACCAGCACGCGGGAAGAAATATTCAAGGCCCGGGAGATCGCCACCATCTGCTGGATCGCCAGCGGATAGCGCGACAGCGGCGCGCTGACGTCGATATCGATCTCCAGCTCGCGCAGCAAGGCCGAGGCGCGCGTGCGCATGCCAGCCCAGTCGACCATGCCCCACTTGCGAGGGTAGCGGCCGATAAAGATATTCTCGGCCACCGAAAGGTTCGGGCACAGGTTCACTTCCTGGTAGACAGTGGAGATGCCCAGTTCCTGCGCCTCCAGCGTGGAGGATGGGCGGATCTCACGCCCCTCCATCACGATTCTGCCCTGGTCCGGCGCGTGCACGCCGGTCAATACCTTGATCAGGGTCGACTTGCCCGCCCCATTCTGCCCCATCAGCGTATGGACTTCGCCAGGATAGAGCCGCAGCCCCGCCTCGCTGAGCGCCTTCACGCCAGGGAAAGCCTTATGGATGCCGGACAGCTCCAGGACCGGCGCCACCGCAGCGGTAGCCATGATCAGTATTTCCGGTTAGGCAGTTCTTTCGCCGCTACCTCCGCCGGGAACACGCGTTCCTCGGTCACGATGCGCGGCGCCACAGGCTTGCCGGCGACGACGTCCTGCGCAGCTTTCATCAGTTGCGGGCCAAGCAGCGGGCTGCATTCGACCGACACGTTCAGCTTACCGGCGATCATGGCCTGGAAAGCGCCTTTCACGCCGTCGATGGAGACGATGATGATGTCCTTGCCCGGTTTCAGGCCCGCTTCTTCGATGGCCTGGATGGCGCCGATCGCCATATCGTCATTGTGCGCGTACAGCACGTTGATATCCTTGCCGTGGGCTTTCAGGAAGGCTTCCATCACCTCCTTGCCCTTGGCGCGGGTGAATTCGCCGGTCTGGGTGCGGATCACCTTCAGTTTGGCGTTGCCCTTGATGGCTTCTTCAAAGCCGGCCTTGCGGTCCAGTGCCGGCGCCGAACCCACGGTGCCCTGCAGTTCAACCACGTTCAATACCGGCTTGCTTTGCTTGGCCGCATAGTCGGCCAGCCATTTGCCGGCGCGGCGCCCTTCTTCCACGAAGTCGGAGCCGATCAGGGTGACGTAGAGCGACTTGTCCGCCACTTTGACCGCGCGGTCGGTCAGGATGACCGGGATCTTGGCCGCCTTGGCTTCGCGCAGCACGGTTTCCCAGCCGGTTTCCACCACCGGCGAAAACGCGATCACGTCCACGCGCTGGGCGATGAACGAGCGGATCGCCTTGACCTGGTTTTCCTGCTTCTGCTGGGCGTCGGCGAACTTGAGGGTGATGCCGGCCTGTTTGGCGGCATCCTTGATGGAGGCGGTGTTGGCGGTGCGCCATTCGCTTTCGGCGCCCACCTGGGAGAAGCCCATAACCAGCGGCTTGGCCGCGAAAACGCTGCCCGAAGCAGCAAATGCAAGGGCGAACGCGCCGCCGAGGATAGTCCTGCGGGTGACTTTCATGCCGGTCTCCAAAATTATAGTAGATCAATATTAGGAGAATCCGTCATGCCGATCTAATTCATTTTTTCGCAGGATCCATATCAATTTTATTATCTCAGCAGGCGCAGGCCATACAGGCCGCCCGCCATGGAGCCGGGATGGGCGACGAACTTCACTTCCAGCTTGCCTTCGCGGGCCGCCCCTGCCGGCACCGGCAGGTCCAGGTTGTAGAAGGCTTCGCCTTTGCGTTCGATGGCGACCGTCTGCAGCAGGCGGCCATTCAGCAACACATCGAACTTGCGGCCGGCATCGCCCGAGGCAAAAGTCAGGCGCAGCAACCGGGCGGCTCCCTCGCGGTCTTTCAGCTCGTAGCTGAACCATCCGCTGGCGTGGCGCCAGTGCCGCGTGCCGTTCAGGCCTGCATCAGCGCCCTCGCCCTTGAAGAAGTGATCCGATTCGGGCTGCTGCTCCCCAGGCGCCACCTGGTCGATCGTGCGCGCATCCAGCGCCAGGCGCTCGGATTCGGCGGCCGCCGCTTTCGAGCGCATCTCGGCCAGTCCCGCCGTCGTGGTTTGCTGCCAGTAGATCATGTAGCGCGAATCGTGCAGGCGGTAGAACGGTATGAAACGCAGCTCGCCCGCGCCCTTGCCCTGCACCAGGCCTGGCGCAGTGAAAGTCAGGGGCTGGCCCGGAACGGGCTTGAATTTGTTGAGGAAGTCCCGGCTGTCGCTGACGAAGACCGGCGCCGCCTCCTGCGGGCAGACCTGGCCTTGCGCGATATGGCCCATGCGGGAATCGTCGGCCATGAAGTTCAGCTGCTCGCCAGGGAATGGCGAGGTCTTCGCAGCCAGCACGATGGGGCCGTGCAGCACGGCGTAATAATTCGACTTGTCGGGCATCTGCTCGAGCGTGGTGCGCATCGGCAGGCGCACGTCGACCGTGTCGCCTTTCCGCCACACCCGTTCAAGTTCGACGTAGCTGCCCGGCGCGGCGTGCACCGGTACCGGCTTACCGTTCACACGCACCGACAGCGCACCTTTCGCCACCCAGCCCGGGTAACGAAGCTTCATTGAGAACTTGCCGCCGCTGTCGACCGTCAGCCGCGTGCTGGCCTGGTCGGGGAAGTGGTTGGACTGGGTCAGCACTACGCCCTTCTCGCGCCAATCGAGCCGGGAGGGAATGAACAGGTTGACCAGCAGCGCATCGCCATCGCGTGCGTAAATGAATTCACCGTACTTGGCGTGGCTCTCGATGCCGGAGCCGACACAGCACCACATGCCTTTGTCCACTTCCGAATAGACGCGGTAGTGGTTGGGCCGCATCGGCGTGAAGTAGACGAAACCGCCGCTTTCCGGGCGCTGTGAGGAGAGAATATGGTTGTACAGCGCGCGCTCGTAATAGTCGCCGTACGCCGCGCTCGGGTCGCGCAGGAACAGCAGCTCGGTGAGCTTGAGCATATTGTAGGTGTTGCAGGTTTCCGGCCCTTCCACCTCGCTGCTCATCGAGGAGAAATCCTTGTCGTCGTGGAAGTGCTCCTTGACGCTGTTGCCGCCGATGGCCACAGTGCGATGATCGTGCACGGTGCGCCAGAAGAAGCTGGCGGCCTTGTGCCATTGCGGTTCGCCGGTCAGCTCCGCGATGCGTTCGAAGCCGATCACCTTCGGAATCTGCGTATTGGCATGCAGCCCGGTCAGCTCGTCGCGGCCGGCCGCCAGCGGCTGCAGGACGGCCTGGTGCGAGAAGCGTTTGGCCGCGGCCAGGTAGCGCTGGTCGCCGGTCAGCTGGTACACGTCGGCCAGCACCTCGTTCATTCCGCCATGTTCAGCGCGCAGCATGGATTGCATCTGCTCGTCGCTCAGGGCATTGGTCATGTTGACCGTCCAGTCGGCGAATTTCACGAGCATTCGTTTCGCGTCTTCGTTGCCGGCATAGCGCCAGGCATCGCGCAGGCCGGCCGCGATCTTATGCAGGTTATACCAGGGAACCCATTTGCCGTTGACCGAGAAATTGTCGGCATGGAGCTTGCCCTTGGCGATGTCGCTCCAGGCTTCGCGGCCGCCGGGAATGCCGCCCAGGTAGCCGTCCGGCGCTTGCGCCTTCTTCAGCTCCTGGACGAAGTAGTCGAGGCGTTCACGCACCGTGCCGTCGCCAGTCGCGGCCCACATCAGGGACAAGGCGGAGAGGTAGTGGCCGCCCATGTGGCCATCAAGGCCGCTGGATTCCCAATTGCCGTAGGATGGCTTGGGGAGCGGCAGCCCGGCCTCGCGGCGGAACGGCGCCAGCAGCCGGTCGGCGTCGAGCTCCAGCAGGTAGCGGCGGTTGGTTTCCTGCGCTTGCAGGAAGGGACTTGGCAGCAGGCGAACGTCCTGCAGCGGGAACAGTTCGGCGGCGGTGGCGGCGATTGGCGCGAACCAGGCTGCGCCCGCGCCCGTCGCCAGCAGCACGGCGAAGCCGCGCCGCAATGCAGCGGCGAGCAGAGTCGAGGTCATTTTTGTACGCTTTGGTAGTTATCCAGGTCAGCAGCGTCGACTACCGGCCAGCCGGCGCTGTCCCAGCGCATGTCCATGACCTTCAGCTTTTGCAGGTACTTGTCCTTCGTTTCGTAGGCGTGAAGAACCATCACGTCCTTGCCGTCGAAGGTGTAAGCGCTGTTGTGGCCGAGCGCCTTCCACGCCGCATTGCCCTGCACGACCAGCGAGCCGCCGCCCAGCGCCATGTCCTTGCCATCCTTGTCGAGGTAAGGTCCCGTCACCGCACGCGAACGCCCGACCACGACGTGGTAGGTGCTCTTCTCCTTCTGGCAGCACAATCCCCACGAAACAAACAGGTAGTACCAGCCATTCTTGCGGAAGACGAACGGCGCCTCGATTTCCGCCGGGCCGCCGCTGTCATCCTTCACGAAGGCCGGGCGTTCGCGGGCAGCGATGGTGCTCCACATCTGCGGTTCGGCCGGGCGCGTCCAATCCTTGTTCAGCTTGACCAGCTTGATGCCGCCCCAGAACGAGCCGAATGCCATCCAGCCCGTGCCTTTGTCGTCTTCCACGACATTGGAGTCGATCGCGTTCCAGATGTCGCGGCCCGGCACCGACTGCACGACAATGCCCTGGTCTTCCCATTTGTAGTCGGGCGAGCGCGGGTCCAGCGTCTTGTTGACGGTGACGCCAATGGCCGAGGTGTTCTTGCCGAATGCGGAAACCGAGTAATACAGCAGGTATTTTCCGTTGTGATACTGGATGTCCGGCGCCCACACATGGTCATCGAAGCCCGGTGCGGCCTTCGCCGCGGCTGCGGGATGGCCGGCGAAGATGCGGCCCTCCGGGCGCCAGTTCAGCATGTCTTTCGAGCTGTAGAACGTGATGCCCGGTCCCGTCGAATACAGGTAGTAGGTGTCGCCCTGCTTCGCCATCACCGGATCATGTACGCTCACCTGGCCTGCCCGCGCAGCCAGCGCGAGCATCGCCCCCGCCAGCACGCCGGCGCCAATCACCCATTTCTTTATCATCTTAGTTCCCTGTCCGCACGCCCCAAAGCGAAACACCTGCTTTCGACTGCACCGTGAACGTCACCTCGAACGCATTGGCATTGGTATTCCACTGGCGCGACAATACCCCATTGTATGTTGCGCCGTCGGACAGCGCGACACTGATCTTGTTGCCGCCGAGGTGGGTCCAGGTGCCGGCCAGCGCTCCGCTGATGGCGCCACCTGCGGCGAGGGTAACGACCTGCGATTGCTTGATGGTCGCCGAAATATCCTTGCCGTGGTTGATCACCTTGTAGGTACCCACAGCATCGGCCGCCGTCACGTCCGCCGAAAGCGTCGTGACGTTCTTCGACAATGGCGCATAACGCAGCGGCGCGACAACCGGCCAGCCATCGGCGTTGATGAACATTTCGTGCACGCGCACTTCATGCACTTCGCCCTGCCCAGGGAAGCGGGTATGGAAGACCAGGAAGTACTTGCCTGCCGCCGCATCGTAGTAAGCGGAATTGTGGCCCGGCGAAACATAGCCCAACGCCGTGCCGGTCTCGCCCGCCGCCAGCGCGTACTGGTGGCTGCCCATCAATTTCTGGCCGTGCGGTGCAATGCTTGCGTCGTCGAACAGCGGCAAGGCAGGGTTGGCCTTCACTGTCGCCATGTCGGTACCCGCGGCATCCAGGTATGGACCGTCCGGGTTCAGCGACCGGGCGACGCGGATGTTGTAGCCGCCATTTGCATCCAGTCCGCCAAAGGACACGAACAGGTAGTAATACTTGCTGTCCGGGCTGTAAAGGATATATGCGCCTTCGATGCGCGCATGGTTGCCGCCCATCAGGTGCTTTCCGTAGCCCTGGCCCGGCTTCTGCAAGCCGGTCGCAGGATCCATCTCCATGATGAAGATGCCGCCCGAGTACGAGCCGTACACCATCCACAGCTTGCCGCCATTGTCGCGGAAGACGTTCGGATCGACCACATTGGGGTGCTTCGTCGCATCGTAGATGGTGCCGTCAGGGCTCGTCTCACCCCACATGCCGGACTTCAGCAAAAGCTGCTTGTTGGCGTAAGGGCCATCCACCTTGTCGGCTACCGCTATGCCGAGGGCGGAGCGCGGCGAGTCGCCTTTGCAGGCGCAGTAGTACATGTAGAACTTGCCGTCATCCAGCTTTGCCACGTCCGGCGCCCACAGCGTATCGGTTTGTGCCCAGGTCAATGCTTCGGACAATGCCGTCGTGACGTTGTTGAATAGCGGGTTGCTGGCATTGACGCCATCGGCAATCTTGGTCCAGTTCATCCAGTCGGTGGTTTTGGCCCCCGCCAGGTGGGAACCGAATACGTAATAAGTGTCGCCCGACTTGATTACCGACGGGTCATGCACCGATACGTTGGTGAAGGCCAGCGTCGTTGCCGGTGGCACCACCGGCGGCGTCACTGGGGCGGGAGCCGCGGGAGCCGCGGAAGTGGACGAGCCACCTCCCCCGCCGCCGCAGCCGCCCAGGCCCGCCAGGGCGACACCGGCCGCCGCCGAGCGCAGGAACGCCCGGCGTTGCACGGAGATGTTTTCCATCTTAGTCTCCGACGGCCACAACGACGACCGATTTGGCCGGCATCTTCACGGTCAGCTTGCCGCCACTGGACTGCACGGCGATCGGCGCCGGCTTCACGGCATCCGGCTTGGCGAAGGTGTTGTGCGCATCCATGGCGTTGGCGGTCAGCACGCGAGCGCTGGCCTTGCCTGCACCCACGCCATCGATGTTCACTTCTTCCGCCTCGCCGGGATTGGTGTTCACCAGCGCCACGTAGATCTTGCCATCCTTGCCGCGTGCGGCGGAAGCGCTGACCTGCGGGATGCTCTTGTCGCCGGAGCTGTACTTACGGTTACCTTCCAGCGACAGCGGCAGGGTGGTCGCGCCCTGGAACGGCACGTACATTTCGTACGCGTGGTAGGTTGGCGTCAGCAGCATCTTCTCATTATCGGTCAGGACCATGGCCTGCAGCACGTTGACCATCTGCGCGATATTGGTCATGCGCACGCGGTCGGCATGGTCGTGGAAGATGTTGAAGTTCAGCGCAGCCACCACGGCATCACGCAGGGTGTTCTGCTGGTACAGGAAGCCGGCGTTGGTGCCCTTCTCCACGTCATACCAGGTACCCCATTCGTCGACATAGAAGCCCAGCTTCTTCTCCGGATCGTTCTTGTCCAGCACCTTCACGTTGTTGCGGATGTGATCTTCCATGCGCATGGTGGCGTTCAGGGTCGAGAACCATTCATTGTCCGGGAAACCGGTTGCCGCGCCCTTCACTTCCCACTTGCCGGTCGGGATGGTGTAGTAGTGGAAGCTGATACCGTCCGTCATACCCTTGGCGGACTTGCTCAGCTCTTCGGTCCAGCTGGTGTCGTTGTCGTTGCCGCCGCTGGCAACCATCTTCGGACGCGCGCCGGCCGGAGTCTTGAGGAAGGTGACGCTCTGGCGATACAGGTTGGTGTAGTACTCCGGTTTCATATTCCCGCCGCAGCCCCAGGCTTCGTTACCGACGGCGAAGTAAGCCACCTTGAACGGCTTGTCGCGGCCATTCTTGCGGCGCAATTCCGGCAGGGTGGACTTGTTATCGGAGGTCATGTACTCCAGCCATTCCGCCATTTCCTGCGGCGAGCCGGTGCCCAGGTTGCCGTTCACGTAGGCGTCCGCGCCCAGCTGCTCGACCAGGTCGAAGAATTCATGGGTGCCGACGGCGTTGTTCTCGTCCACGCCGCCCCAGGTGGTGTTGATCTTGACAGGACGCTTGTTGCGCGGGCCGATGCCTTCGCGCCAGTGGTATTCGTCGGCGAAGCAGCCGCCCGGCCAGCGTACCAGCGGCACGTGCAGTTTCTTCAGCGCGCCAATCACGTCGTTGCGCCAGCCGCGGGTGTTCGGGATCTTCGATTGCGGGCCGACCCACATGCCGCCGTAGATGCCGGTGCCAAGGTGTTCGGCGAACTGCCCGTAGACGTCCTTGTTGATGACCGGACCGGGTTTGGCGGTGTCGATCTTTACGGTGGTGGCAGCTTGCGCCAGGCCTGCGGTGAGCAAGGCCAACGCGATCATCGTCTTCTTCATAGCATCTCCTAGTTTATTGTTTGAATACCGCAACGAAGCCGCCGTGTGGCTGCATCGTGATCTTCTGCTTGCCGGCGGCGACTGCCCGCTGGCTGAATTCGCGCTCGCCGGCGCCATCGGTGATCAGCGTGCCTTGCGCGCCGAGTTCCACCGAGACTTCCTGCGCGCGGTCCTGCGCATTGAAACCTGCCACATACCAGGTGTTGCCGGCGCGCCGCGCCAGCACCACGTAGCGCGCCGGCACGCCGTCTACGAAGCGCACGTCGTCCCAGCTGCGCGGCAGTTCGCGCAGCAGGTCCTGCACATAGGCCGGCGCAGTTGCCATGCCTTCCGGGGTTTCGGCGAAATGCTGGATGCCGGAAGTGAACAGCACCGCTTCCGCCAGCTCGAAACCGTTGCGCGTGGCGCGCTTGATCTTGGGGATATCGCCGAAAGCCATGGGAGTGAAGTCCATCGGGTCGAACAGGTTGCGCGCGAAAGGCAGCATGGCTGCGTGCTTGACCACCTTGTCCTGGCCGTCCTGCTCGAAGGTGGAGAACTCGAAACCGCGCACCGCTTCCGCCGTCATCAGGTTGGGGTAGGTACGGCTCCAGCCGCGCGGCAGCGTGGCGCCGTGGAAGTTCACAAGCAGGCCGGCTTCCGCCGCGTCCTTCAGGATGTCGACGTAGTAGGCGATGAAGGACTGGCCATCGCCGCCGAAGAAGTCAATCTTCACGCCCTTGATGCCCATTTCGCGCAAACGTGCGAATTCGGCGCGGCGTGCTTCGCGGGTCAGCAGCTTGCCCTTGGGCGAATACTCGGTCTTGTTCCAGCTGCCCGAAGAGTTGTACCAGGCCAGCAGGCCGACGCCCTTCCCTGCCGCGTACTGGGCCAGCTCGCGCATCCTGTCGTAGCCGATCTTGCGGTCCCAGTCGGCGTCGACCAAGGTGTAATCCCACTTCATCTGCACCGCATAGTCGATGAACTTTTTCTGCACATCGAACACGGTGGCATCGTCTTTCAGGATGGCCCAGCTCCACGAAGCGTGGCCCGGCTGCACCAGCGCGGCGTCGAACGGGATCGCAGGCGCTGCCAGGTCGGTGCCCAGCGTCGATTGCATGACCGTGGCCAAGGGCCCCAGGGCCAGCACGCGCCATGGCGAGACCGCGCCGCTGCCCATCAGGGCGCCACCGGGGAACACTTCCGGAGCGCTCGGACCGCCAATACGGTATTCGCCGCCGGGCGACTTGTCCTGCAGGCGCGAGGCGTGCCAGCTGCCGTCCATGCCGGCTTCGGTCAGCGCGACCCAGTTGTCGCCGCTGCGGAACAGCGCCGGGAAGACCCAGCCCGACGGCAGCGGTGACGCCGTGCCGACCGGGATGTCGGCCTGGTAGCACTCTTCGTAGGAAGGATTGGTGTTGGCCCAGCCGGTCTGCGCTACCGACATCGGTTGCAGCCAGGCGCGGGTAGCGGGCGCGAAGGCGAAGCTGGTTGCCTCGCGGCGCACAGTGCCGCCGGCGGTCTCGTAACGGAAGGCCACGCCGTCGTTGGAAACGCGGAACACGATGTCGAGCTTGCGTCCCTGCTTGTCGCGCAAGGAGAAGCGGCGTTCGTTGGCTTCGTAATGGTTGTTGCGGCGCTTGCCGGTGGCCAGCGTGTAGTCTTCGGAAATGCGCTGCACTGCGCCGGCGGAAGCCAGGCGCAGGCTGCGCGTCAAGTCGGCCGATTGCAACTGGAGGCCAAGGCGGGAAGTCAACAGCACCGGCTGTCCGGCGCGGGCGACCGCATAGGTCGGCTCGCCGCGCGGCGATAGTTCGAACTGCACCTTGACCTGCTTGTCAGGGCTGGCGATGTCGTGCGCGAAGGCCCACGACTGGACTGCCACCAGCAACGCCGGAAGGGCGAGCTTGATCATGGCGGTCTCCTTTTAAACCCAGCCTGCGTCGACGATAAAATCCTGCGCCGTGCACATGGCGCTGTCATCGGCGCCCAGGAACAGGCACATGGCAGCGATGTGTTCCGGCAGCAGCTTGCCCGGCAGGCACTGGCTGCGGGCGATCTCTTCTTCCGCCGCAGCGTCGACCCACAAGTCCACCTGACGCTGGGTCATGACCCAGCCCGGCGTGACCGTGTTGACGCGCACATTGTGCTTGCCCAGGTCGCGCGCCATGCCGCGGGTCAGCCCGTGCGTTGCGGCCTTGGCGGTCGCATACACGGGATAACCGGCGCCTTTGGCGATCCAGGAGATCGAACCGATGTTGATGATGGAGCCGCCGCCCTTGGCCTTCATGCCCGGCAGGACTGCCTGGCAGGTGAAGAACAAGGGACGCTGGTTGATGGCGATGCGCTGGTCCCAGTATTCCGGGGTCACATCTTCGACACTATGACGCTGGTCATTCGCCGCATTGTTCACCAGCACGTCGAAATCGCCAAGGTCCGCTGCAAACTCCTTCATCGTGCGCTGCAGCGCCGCGATATCGGTGATGTCGCAGGCGCGGAACTGCGGGCGCTCGGCCCCGCCGGCCGCAACGGCGTTGCACAGCGCTTCGCTGGCCTCTTTCGCAATATCGACGAACGCCACGCGGGCGCCCTGTTTTGCAAAAGCCTCGACGATGCTGGCGCCGATGCCGGTGCCGCCGCCGGTGACAAATACCCGCTTGCCCTGGAGGCTCGGGTAGTTTGCTGCTTGGGTCATGGTGTCTCCATATTTTTATTGCTGTTTTTTTTAGTGCTGGCCGAGGACGCCGTCGCGGCGCCGCCAGGTATTGCCCGGATTGTCATCCTGCAGTACAGGCGGCAGCAGCGAGGCTGGCAAGTCCTGGTAGCACACGGCGCGCAGGAAGCGGTAGATTGCCGCCGTGCCGACCGAGGTGCTGCGGCCGTCCGAAGTGGACGGGAACGGGCCGCCATGCACCATGGCGCTGGTGACTTCCACGCCCGTCGGATAGCCATTGGCCAGGATGCGGCCGGCCTTGCGTTCCAGCACCGGCAGGAGCTTGCGGGCAGTCGCGGCATCGCCGTCCGCCATCTGCAGGGTAGCGGTCAGCTGGCCTTCCAGGTGTTCCGCCACGGCGATCATCTCGTCAATGTCGCGGCAGGCGATCACCAGCGAAGCCGGGCCGAATACTTCGTCCGACAGCGCGTGCTGCGACAGGAAGGCCTGCGCGGTGGTGCGGAACAGCGCAGCGCCGCCCTTGCAGCCGCCGTGCGGGGTGGCGGTGACAGTTACAACGTCGTTGTGTGAGGCCAGCGCCTGTACGCCGCGCTGGTAGGCGCCGGCGATGCCCGCGCTCAGCATGGTCGCAGGCGCGACGCCGCCCAGTGCCTGCGCGGCGCTGGCGCAGAAGCGCTCCAGGCCCGGGCCTTCAATGCCCAGCACCAGGCCGGGATTGGTGCAGAACTGGCCGACGCCCAGCGTCAGCGATGCCGCAAAGCCGGCAGCGATGCTGTCCGGGCGGCCCGCCAGTGCTTCCGGCAACAGGAAGACCGGGTTGATGCTGCTCATTTCAGCGTACACAGGAATCGGCTGCTTGCGCGCTGCGGCAGTCGCCATCAGTGCGGTGCCGCCGCTGCGGGAACCGGTGAAACCAACCGCCTGGATCGCAGGATGCGCCACCAGGGTCTGGCCGATGTGGCTGCCGCTGCCGGTCAGCAGCGCGAACACGCCCGCCGGAAGGCTGCACTGGGCCACGGCGGCTACCACGGCGCGTGCCACCAGTTCGGAAGTGCCCGGGTGGGCGGAGTGTGCTTTCACCACCACCGGGCAGCCGGCGGCCAGCGCGGAAGCGGTATCGCCGCCGGCGACAGAGAACGCCAGCGGGAAGTTGGACGCGCCGAAGACGGCAACCGGGCCGACGCCGATCAGGCGGAAGCGCAGGTCGGCGCGCGGCGGCGTGCGGGTCGGCAGGGCCACGTCGATGCGCGGATCGCACCACGAGCCTTCGCGCAACAGCGCGGCGAACATCTTGAGCTGGTTGCAGGTGCGGGCGCGCTCGCCTTCCAGGCGGGCCTGCGGCAGGCCGGTTTCGGCCATGGCGCGCTCGATGAGCTCCGCGCCGAGGTCGAGGATGTTGCGGGCAATCGCGTCCAGCAGTTCCGCACGCGCGGCATCGCTGGTGGCGCGGAAAGTGTCGAATGCGGCGCCGGCCAGGCGGCAGGCGTCATTTACCTGCTCGACGCTGACCGCGTTGAATTCTTCGCCGAACTGCTGCTCGGTGCCAGGGTTGAAGGCGCGCTGTGCGGCGCCCTCCCCGCGCACGGCAACGCCGCCAATCAGTGCTTCGCCGGTGATGGTCATAGTTGGTTCACTTTCTTGTAGCGGGATTCCTGGATGCGCAGCGGATTGCGCAGGGCCGGGCCAAATGCCGGTGCTTCGACTTCAAAGGTCTCGCCTGGCTGCACGGAGACGCCGTCGGCGAAGCTCAGCGTGGCGGTGCCGAAGAAGTGGATATGCACGTCGCCCGGACGGCAGAACAGGCCATACTTGAAGTGGTGGTATTCCAGGTTTGCGATGGTGTGCGACATATTCTGTTCGCCGCTGACGAAAGCCTTCTGCCAGCGCACTGCGCCGTCCTTGCCGACGATGCGCGAGGCGCCGTCGATATGCTGCGGCAGCTCGCCCACGCGCAGGGCCGGACCCAGGCCGCAGTTGCGCAGCTTGGAGTGTGCCAGGTAGAGGTAGTTCTGGCGCTCGGTCACGTGGTCCGAGAACTCGTTGCCGATGGCGAAACCAAGGCGGTAAGGCTGGCCGTCTTCGCCGATCACGTACAGGCCGGCGATTTCAGGCTCTTCGCCGCCGTCCAGCGAGAACTCGGGCATGGTCAGCGCCTGGCCGGTGGCGGCAACGATCGAACCGTCGCCCTTGTAGAACCATTCAGGCTGCACGCCGCGCTGGCCTTCGGCCGGCTTGCCGCCTTCCACGCCGAGGCGGAACATCTTCATGGAATCGCTCAGCGACTCTACGTCGCCGCCGATCTTGCGGTGCATGGCGTCGCGCGCATCGGCGCTGCCCAGGTGGGTCAGGCCGGTGCCGGTGACATAGCAGTGCGCCGGGTCGGCGTGGTCCAGCGGCGGCAGGATGCGGCCGGCGGTGGCCACGGCTTCGTAGCTTTCGGTACTGGTGCCGATGGCAGCTTGCGCTACGGCCGCCAGGCCTTTGCCGCTGCCGATGGCGCGCTGCGCCAGTTCATAGGTGGTGGATACGCCGTCCAGCACGCGCAGCACATCGCCGTCCAGCGAGGCTACGCGGCGCGAGCCGGCTTCATTGGTGAATTGTACGAGCAGCATGGGTTCTCCTTAGTGCGAATGGCGCGGCACGGCCGAACCGCGGCAGCCAACCAGGAAGTCGAAGTCGCAGCCTTCGTCGGCTTGCAACACGTGGTCGATGTACAGTTGCTGGTAGCCGGACTTCGGCGGCTCCTGCTGCGCGGCGCGCTCGGCGAGGCGTGCCTTCATTTCCTCGTCGCTGATCTCGAGCTGCAGCTTGTTGTTGGCGCAATCGAGCTCGATCCAGTCGCCATCCTTCACGGCGCCGAGCGGGCCGCCGGCCATCGCTTCCGGCGCCACGTGCAGCACCACGGTGCCGTAAGCGGTGCCGCTCATGCGTGCGTCGGAAATGCGGACCATGTCCTTGATACCCTTGGCCAGCAGCTTCGGCGGCAGGCCCATATTGCCTACTTCCGCCATGCCCGGATAGCCTTTCGGGCCGCAGTTCTTCATCACCAGGATCGAGTTCTCGTCGACGTCCAGGTCCGGATCGATGATGCGTTCCTTGTAGTGGTCGAAGTTCTCGAACACCACGGCCTTGCCGCGATGCTGCATCAGGTGCGGCGAAGCGGCGGAAGGTTTCAGCACCGCGCCGCGTGGCGCCAGGTTGCCGCGCAGGATGCAGATGCCGCCATCGGCGATCAGCGGGTTGTCGATCTTGCGGATCACTTCATCGTTGTAGATCGGCGCTTCGGAGCAGTTCTCGCCAATGGTCTTGCCGTTGACGGTCAGCGCATCCGGATGCGGCAGCAGGTTTGCTTCGCCCATGCGGCGGATCACGCCCGGCAGGCCGCCGGCGTAGTAGAACTCTTCCATCAGGTAGCGGCCGGAAGGCATCAGGTCGACGATGGTCGGCATCCCTTTGCCAACCTTGGTCCAGTCTTCCAGCTCCAGCGGCACGCCGATGCGGCCGGCGATGGCTTTCAGGTGGATCACGGCGTTGGTCGAACCACCGATGGCGGCATTGACGCGGATCGCGTTCTCGAAGTTTTCGCGCTTGAGAATCTTGGACAGGCGCAGGTCTTCCCACACCATTTCGACGATGCGGATGCCGGACATATGCGCCAGCACATAGCGGCGCGCGTCGACGGCAGGAATCGCAGCGTTGTGCGGCAGCGAGGTGCCCAGCGATTCGGCCATGCAGGCCATGGTGGATGCGGTACCCATGGTGTTGCAGGTACCGGCGGAACGGGACATGCCCGCTTCGGCCGACATGAACTGGTGCATGGTGATTTCGCCGGCCTTGACCTGCTCGTGCAGTTGCCAGACGGCGGTGCCGGAACCGATGTCCTTGCCGTTCAGTTTACCGTTCAGCATAGGGCCGCCGGTCACGACGATGGTCGGCAGGTCGACCGAGGCAGCGCCCATCAGCAGGGCCGGGGTGGTCTTGTCGCAACCCACCAACAGTACCACGGCATCCATCGGATTGCCGCGGATGGATTCTTCCACATCCATGCTGGCCAGGTTACGGGTCAGCATGGCGGTTGGGCGCAGGTTGGATTCGCCGTTGGAGAACACAGGGAATTCAACCGGGTAGCCGCCCGCTTCCAGGATGCCCTTCTTGACGTGTTCCGCGAGCTGGCGGAAGTGGGCGTTGCACGGGGTCAGTTCGGACCAGGTATTGCAGATGCCGATGATTGGCTTGCCGCGGAATTCGTGATCAGGAATGCCCTGGTTCTTCATCCAGCTCCGGTACATGAAGCCGTTTTTGTCCTGCGTCCCGAACCATTCGGCCGAGCGCAGTTTTATCGTTTTCTTTGTCTCTGACATGGATTCCTCCGCTTATTGATGGAGGAAATGTTACGGCTCAGAGCAATATATTTCTAATGACTTATTTGTTCCTATCAATATCAAAATCAATATCGAGAAAAGCGGAATGCCAGGGTGTTCCGATAGACCGCTCCCGGGCGCAGGATCACGCTGGGGAAATGCGGTTTATTGGGCGCGTCCGGGAAGTGTTGCGGCTCCAGGCAAAAGCCGCCGCGATGCGGGAAACCCAGCGAGCCGTCGAGGAAATTCCCGCTGTAGAACTGGATGCCCGGCTCGTGAGTGAGCACTTCCAACTGCCGCCCGGAGCGCGGTTCGCGCACCCGTACCGCGCAGCGCATGCCCTCGGCCGGCGCCAGCGCAAAGTTATGGTCGTAGACCGCATCGCCGACGGCGCGCGGCTCGCGGAAATCGAACGGCGTTCCCGCCACTGCGGCCAGTTCGCCGGTTGGTATCAAACCGTTGTCGACCGGCGTGTAATGCGGCGCATCGATCCACATTTCGTGATCGTTGATGGTGCCGTTGCCGGCCAGGTTGAAGTAGGCGTGGTGGGTCAGGTTGACCGGCGTTGCGCGGTCTGTGGTGGCGTGGAAGTCCACGGTCAGCGCGCCATCGTCGCTGAGCGTGTAGCTTGCCTGCACGTCAAGATTGCCGGGATAGCCCTGCTCCCCGTCCGGGCTGCGATAGCGCAGCACCAGGGCCTCGCCTTCCACGGCGGCATCCCACACCACCTTGTCGAAGCCTTGCGCGCCGCCATGCAGGTGGTTGGCGCCATCGTTGACGGCCAACTGGTGCTCGACGCCGTCCAGCGTGAAGCGGCCCTGCGCGATGCGGTTGCCGCAGCGTCCGATCAGCGCGCCGAAGTAAGGCGAACGACCGAAATACTCAGCGGCCGTGTCGAAGCCCAGCGTGACATTGGCCAAGCGGCCGTCACGATCCGGGGCCAGGATGTGGGTGACGATCCCACCGTAATTGGTGATCCTGACCTCCATGCCCTGGGCATTGGTCAGTGTGAACAGGGACAGCGGCGTGCCGTCCGGTGCGTGGCCGAATGGCGCGCTCTGGATCATGTGTGCTTACTCGATAACTGAGGGCCGTCCGAAGACGGGCATACCCTGCGCATCCCAGCGCAGCGGCTTGACGAAAGTATGGCGGTCCGGGTTCCACAGCGGATCGCCGACAATTTCCGTGTACGTGCGGGCATGGTACACCAGCAGCACATTTCCGTCCGCGTCCACCGTAAAACTGTTATGGCCAGGGCCGTAGATGCCGTGCTCGAAGCAGGTTTGCAGTACCGGCTCCTTCGACTTGGTCCACGCAGCCGGGTCCAGCAGGTCCGCATCGGCGTCGGCCCACAGCAGGCCCATGGCGTAATTCTCGTCGGTCGCGCTGGCGGAATAGCTGATGAACACCTTGCCGTTGCGTTGCAGGACGGACGGGCCTTCGTTGACCCAGAAGCCGCGGATCTCCCAGTCGAATTCCGGCTTGGTCAGCATCACTGGCTTGCCCTTGATCTGCCACGGGGTTTCCATCTCCGCGATGTAGAGGTTGGAATTGCCTTCGATCTCATTGTCCTTCTGCGCCCACAGGTAGTACAGCTTGCCCTTGTGGGTGAAGGTGGTCGCATCCAGGCAGAAGGTATCGATGCCGGAATCGACCTGCCCCATGAACTCCCACTCGCCTTCCAGCGGGTTGGCGTTCTTGTTGCGGATCGCGTACATGCGGTGCTGGAACAGCTTGTACTTGATTTCGCGGCTCGGTGCGGCGGCGAAATAGACATACCAGGCGCCCTGGTTGTAATGCAGTTCCGGCGCCCAGACCAATTCGCTGTAGGCGCCGGTATCCGGCTTGTGCCATACGTCCACGGTCTGCGCATCGCGCAAGCCTTCGATGGTGGTGGCGCGGCGCAGTTCGATGCGGTCGTATTGCGGCACCGAGGCGGTGAAGTAGTAGTAACCGTCGCTGTGGCGAACGATATAGGGATCGGCGCGTTGCTCGATCAGGGGAGACAGTTTTTGCATATTCAAGCGCTTACATAGCCATGGGACTTCATGCTCTCTTTCACGGTGCCGTAGTACTCATCGCTGATGCGATAGGCGAACATCAACAGCCCCATAAGCAGGTGGAAGAAGCCCGGAATCACCGATAGCATCAGGGCGATGCCGTTCAGTGCGAATTCGGATTGCGCCTGGTTGGGCACATAATTGAAATACGTCAGCAGGATGCCGACCAGGCCGCCGGCGATTGCCATGCCCGCCTTCTGGCAGACCGAAATGCCGCCGAAGGCAAAACCGGATACGCGCTTGCCGGTCTTGACCTGGCCGTAGTCGATGGTCTCGCCGATAGCGGACCAGAACACCGGCGCATGCAGGTCTACGATGAATGACAGCGCGAAGAACAGCACGAAGGCGAGCATCACGTCGCCCGGCTTGACGACCAGGTAGATCGCCAGGCTGATACCCGCCACGATCAGCTGCGTCCAGCGGAACAGCTTGACCTTGCAATAGACCTTGGTGATCCAGGTCGATGCGATCATCGACAGGATGGCCGCCACCACGCCGGTGGACAGGAAGGCCGATACCTGCGCCGTATTCAGGCCCAGGTAATACTTGGCGTAATAGATTGCGACCGAGCCGCGCACCACGTAACCGATGGTGCCGGTCACGCACACGCCGCACAGGATCAGCCACTGGTCGTTCTTCATCAGCACTTTCAACTGCTCGCCCAGCGACTGGCGCACCACCACATGATGCACGCGCTCGGTGGTGGTGAAGAAGCAGAACAGGAACAGCGCCACGCCCAGCACCGCCATCACGGCCATCGCCATCTGGTAGCCGTGGGCCGCACTGCCCTCGCCCCAGCGCTCCGACAGCAGCGGCACCACGATGGTTACCAGGAAGGCGCCGATCTTGGCGAAGAACAGGCGGTAGCCATTGGCCGACAGGCTTTCCTTCGGATCGCTGGTCAACGCGCTGGGCAGGGAAATGTACGGAATGCCGACACCCGCCGTCATTACGGTCATGATGATGTAGGTCGAGTAAGCCCAAACCAGCTTGGCGTCGTAGCCCCAGTCCGGCGTGGAAAACACGAAGAGAATGCTCACGCCGTATGGAATCGCGAGCCACAGCAGGTAGGGACGGTAGCGGCCGAAGCGGCTGGTGAAGCGGTCGGTGATCTGGCCCATGGTCAGGTCAGCCACCGCGCCCACTACCTTGACCAGCACGAACAACAGCGCCAGGTCTTGCGTGCGCAAGCCATAGATGTCGGTGTAGAAGAAGGTAATGATCAGCATCATCGAGGAAATCACGACATTGAGTGCCGCATCCCCCGCCCCGAAGCCCGCTTTTTCGAGCACCGACATCTTTTGGTTTTGCATGGTAAATCAGTTCTTCCAGTTCAGCATCAGGCCAACGGTACGGTCGTAGCGGCGGATATCGCGTGGATACACGTTCGCGTCGGTCCAGTAATCCTTGTATTTGAAGTTCAGCAGGTTGGTGCCGGTCAGCGTTACAGACAGGTTCGGGGTGAACTTGTAGCTGAGGGAGCCATCCAGGCTGCTGGTGGCAGCCGCATACAGGTCACGCTGAGGCGCCGCACCGCGGATTGCCGAGGTATCGCCATACACCTGGGCGAACTTCGAACGCCAGTTATACGCCAGGCGGCCGGAGATGCCGTACTTCTCATACAACAAGCCAATGTTATACGAGTTTTTCGACATGCCAGGGAAAGTCAGCTCGCCCGGGCCGATGTTCGACGACGTTACGCCGCCTTCCATATACGTGTAGTTCAACTGGAGGCCAAACCCGCCCAGCCAGCCGGGCAGCTTGTCGTAGAACTGCTGGTACGCCACTTCGACGCCCTGCAGGTGGCCCTTGTCGGTATTGAACGGACGCGAGGTCAGGTAGTTCACGCCCTGGTACACCTCAGGCACTGCGCGGTTGACGATGTAGCCGTCGAAGTTGTGGCGGAACACGGTGCCGCTCACCATCGCCGCCGGTGCAAAGTACCACTCGAGCGCCGCATCGACGTTCTGGCCGGTGACCGGCTTCAGGTCCGGATTGCCGCCCGACGCGGAGGCCTGCACAGTGTTGCCGTTCGAGTTCACATACGCGGTCCCAGGGTTCAGTTGCGCGAAGTCAGGACGGCTCAGCGTCTTGGCGTATGCCAGGCGCGCGATCAGGTCCTTGCGCAGCGTCGCCTTGAAACTGGCGCTAGGCAGGGTATCGGTGCCCGAACTTTCCTTCGGCGTAGCGACTGGAACGCCATTCACCATGCTGTAGCCCAGCAGGTCCGAATCGGTCTTGGAGACGCGCACGCCAACCACGCCGTCGACAGGCACGCTGCCCCACTCCCAGCCCAGGCGCGCCTTGCCGTAGAAGGCGTAGTTCTTCTCGTTCACGGAGAAGAAGGAACCCTGGTCCAGCGCCTTGGCGGCGGTGGAGCCGGTGACTGCCTTGCGCACATCGCTGGTGCTATTCAGCAGGAAGCTGGCGCATGGCGTGTACCAGTAAGGCGTGCCGTAGTCTTCCGACAGCTCGCGGTTGGTGCAGCTCATGCCCGGCAGCGTTGCCGCAGAAACGCGGGTCGCGGCGTTGAAGGCATCCGGTGCGCCCATGCTGCCTTCGACCGACTTGATCGATTCGGCGCTACGTTTGTTGAAGCGTACGCCGGCGCTGAACTCCTGGAAAATGCCGTCGCCGTCAGGCGTGTAAGTCGCATCGGCGCGCCAATCGGTGGATGCACCCTTGTCGTTGCCGTAACGGTCGAACAACTGGAACAGGTACACGTTTTTCGGATCGGTCATGTCGATGCCGCTGTAACGCATGAAGGCGCCGCCGTTGACATTGGTCTTCAGGAAGACGTCTGGCACGGTAACGATCGTGTCCATGATCGGATTGCGCCAGTCGTATTTCGACTTGGTGCGCGCCAGTTCAGTGCTCAGGCGCAGGCCCGGTGCGGCATGCCACTTGGCGCCGATGGCGGTCTGCCAGGTGGTGTTCTGCGACGCGCGCGCCTGGGTCGACAGGATGGTGTTGGCATCGTGCGAGGTCAGTTCGTCCAGCTGGTCGGTGCCCGGAATCTTGGTGCCGCTGATGCCGCCCCCTGGCGCCCACCATGGCAGGCCGACGAAGAAGTCGGTTTCGTCCTGGTTCTTGTAGCGGGAATACAGGCCCTCGGCGTAGATCTCCGTATCCTTGTTCGGGCGCCATTGCAGGGCGAAGTTCTCGGCCGTGCGCTTGCGCTCACCGTAGATGCCTTGCAGGCCGACCAGGTCCGGGCCGGTCAGGTTCGGCAGCAGCCAGCTTTTCTCGACCGGGAAGGTATTGAAGCTGCGCTCTTCGTGGAAGTTGTTGCGCACATAGGAAACGCCGAACAGCGCGCCGATCTCACCGTATTCGGTCTTCCAGCGGTTGGAAATGAGGCCATTGGCTTCCGGGTCGGTCTTGTGCGCCTTGTCCTGGTTTTTCACGCCGCCGTTGGCGCTCAGCGTGAAGCCCTTGAAATCGAACGGGCGGTTGGTGCGCACGTCGATCACGCCGGCAATGCCGCCTTCAACCAGTTCAGGGCTCTGGGATTTGTACACGTCCACGCGCTGCAGCATGGTGGACGGGATATCGGCCAGCTGGATATAGCGGCCAGTGGTGGTGAACATTTCGCGGCCGTTCAGCATGGTGGCGATGCCGGGCAGGCCGCGGATCAGGACCGAGTTCGCCTCGCCCGCGTCGCGGCGCACCTGGATGCCCGGGATGCGGGCCAGGGTCTGGGCAACGTTCGTGTCAGGGAATTTGCCGATATCGTCCGCGACGATGGAATCGACCACATTGTCGGCCTTTTGCTTGATATCGAGCGAACTTTGGGCCGCGGCGCGCACGCCGCTCACCTGCACCACTGCGATCTCGTTTTCGGCAGCCTGCTGCGCAAGGGAGGGAATGGTGCTGAACAGGCCAATGCCGGCTAATGCAGCTACGGATACTTTAAGTGCGATCGGACGGCGCGGTGCAACCAGCCCAGGCGCGAATGCTTGGCGCTTCATAGGGTCTCCTGACTATAGTTTTTGTAAGTTACCTGTTCTTTGAACTCATCTTAGGTAAATCATTGAGATCGAACTAATCAATTTTTATCAAAGTTCGATATCAAAACTGATATGTCACCCTGGTTGATCTGGGTCATGGAAAGAGGTAAGGAATACAGGATTATGACTGGCAGTGCCCCTTCTCGCGCTCCAGACCATGAACCTGACACTCCTGGCGGCCCTTGCCGCTTCCACCCTCGGAACCTCGGGGGCCTTTGACCAGCAGGGCCGCTTGTGGGTGGCGCATACTGGCGACAACGGCATCGTGCTGCAATCGAGCATGGACGAGGGCCGCAGCTGGACCCCGCCGCGCCAGGTTTTGCACAAGCCGGAAACGGTGGAAGCGAACGGCGAAGCGCGCCCCAAGATCGCGTTCGGCCCGCAAGGCCAGCTCTATCTGAGCTACACCCAAACGTTGGGCAAACACCACACCGGCAACATCCGCTTCATCCGTTCGCTGGACGGCGGGCAGACTTTTTCGCCCCCGTACACCGTGCAGCGCGACCGCGCGCCGATCGGCCACCGCTTCGACGACATCCAGGTCGACCCTCAGGGCCGCATTTTCCTGGCCTGGCTGGACCAGCGCGACAAGGACGCCGCCCAGGCCGCCCAGCGCCCCTACCGGGGTATCGCCGTCTATTACGCCGTCTCCACCGACGGCGGGGCCAGTTTCGGCGAAGACGCCAAGCTGGCCGACCACACCTGCGAATGCTGCCGCATCGCCACCGCCGTGGCGCCGGATGGACGCGTCGCCGCCATGTGGCGCCATATCTTCGAGCCGAACATCCGCGACCATGCCGTGGCCTGGCTGCCGGCCAACGGCAAACCTGCCGCGCCGGCGCGCGCTACGGAGGACGGCTGGAAGATCGACGCCTGCCCGCATCACGGCCCGTCGCTGGCTTTCGATTCCAAGGGCCAGCGCCACCAGGCCTGGTTTAGCGCGGCCGGTGATGAAGGCGGCGCGTTCTATTCCGGGAACGGACAGTTGATGCGCCTTGGCGGCCCGCAGGCGGAACACGCGGAGGTTGCGGCAGCCGGCCAGCGCGTCGCCGTCGTCTGGAAGGAGTTCGACGGCACGGCAACCGGCATCCACGCGCAGGTATCGCCCGATGGCGGCGCAAGCTGGAGCAAGCACACCGTCGCCACCACCCAGGGCAGTTCCGACCATCCCCACATCATGCGCCGCGGCGCCGAACTCTGGCTGCTGTGGCGGACCGCCGATGAAGGCATTGTTGTTCGCAAACTCGAGGAATGATCATGAAAATGCTCCATCCCCTGGCCGCCGCAGTCGTGGCGACCGCCATCGCCGCCCTTTCCGCCCTGGCCGCCTCCCCCAGCGCCTACGCCGCCGGCAACGCCGGCCTGAAAGCCTTCGCACCGCAAAGCGTGGAGCAGATCGCGGCCAGCCACAAAGGCAAGCCTTTCGTGGTACTGGTCTGGTCCATGGACTGCGAATTCTGCCAGCACAGCCTGGACGTCCTGTCCAAAGCACGCGCCGCCAATCCTGGCTTCGACATCGTCACCATCACCACCGACCCGCTGTCCGATGCAGCGCTGTCGCAACTGGTGGCAAAGCGCCTGTCCGGCATCGACCTGCTGGCCGATGCCTGGAGTTTCGGCGGACTTGCTCCCGAACGCCTGCGCTACGCCATCGATCCGCGCTGGCGCGGCGAGAAACCGCGCAGCTACTGGTACGACGCGCAGGGCCAGCGCGTGGCCTACTCCGGCGTCATCACGCCGGCCCTGATCGAGAAGATGCGCTGATCGCGAAAACTTGATCGAGTTCATGGTTTGACAACAGCCCAATCGCTACGATGGGCACATGTTCTCGCACCGCACCACTCGCCGCTTCGTAACACTGCTGTTGCTGCTGTATGCAGCACTGCAAGGCTACGCAGCCGCAGCGCAGGTAGCGATGCCGATGATGGATCACGCAGTATGCGCTGAACATCACGAAGGCCACAACCAACATGGGATGGCGGACTGCTTCACCCAGTGCACGCTGTGCGGCGCACTGGCCATGGCGCCCGGCTACAGCAAGCCCTCCGCTCCCGCACCGCACGACCTCACAGGTCCTCGGACCGCCATCATCGCGGCGCAGTACGATGGCGAATCCCATCTGCCGCACCAGGCGCGAGGGCCTCCGTCCGCAGTGTGACACCTGCTCTTATTCCAATGCGCCGCCGCCCCCGGCGGCGCACGACTCGTCACACCGGAGAATAAAAATGAATCCGCAGTTACGCAAGCACCTGCTTGCAATGTCTGTTGCCACCGCCCTTCCCTGCTACGCGCAAACCACCCTCCCCAGCGTCATCATCACCGGCACCAATCCCGACGTCATGCAAGTAGACGTCAGCAAGAAAGGCTTCCCCAGCGATACCGCAAACCTGCTGCAATCCGTGGCCGGCGTCAGCATGGTCAGCGGCGGCGGCGTGTCCGGCCTGCCGTCGATCCGCGGCCTGGCTGACGACCGCCTGCGCATCCAGGTCGACGGCATGGACCTGGTCTCGGCCTGCGCCAACCACATGAATCCCGCGCTGTCGTACATCGCGCCGTCGCAAGTCGAATCGATCCAGGTCCTGCCTGGCATTACGCCCGTCAGCGTTGGCGGCGACAGCATCGGCGGCACCATCCGCGTGCGCTCCGCCGACCCGAAATTCGCGGAAGCGGGCGCGCAGCTGCTTGAAGGCCAGGCCACTTTCGTCTACCGCAGCAACGGCAATGTGCGCGATGCCAGCCTGGCAGCCACCATGGCCAGCGACACGTTCTCGGCCAGCTACCGCGGCGCCGCGATCAAGGCGCATAACTACGAAGATGGCGATGGCCGGAAAATCGGTTCCTCCGCCTATGAATCCCGCAACCATTCGCTGACCCTGGCCATGCGCTCCGAAGCGCGCCTGCTGGAGCTCAAGCTCGGCCTGCAGCGCATGCCCTACCAGGGTTTCCCCAACCAGCGCATGGACCTGACCCGCAACGACAGCGAACAGGTCAACCTGCGCTACCTGGAACGCTTCGGCTGGGGCACGCTGGAAGGCCGCGCCTACCACGAACACACCCGCCACGCGATGAACTTCGGCCCGGACAAGCAGTTCTGGTACGGCGCGAAGAAAAACATCCCGGGCATGCCGATGGATACCGAAGGCAAGAACACCGGTGTCTCGGTCAAAGCCACCATTCCGCTGTCGCAGCCCGACACCTTGCGCGTCGGCGCCGACTATCGCCGCTACCGGCTCGACGACTGGTGGGATCCCTCAGGCGGCGGCATGGCGCCGGACACGTTCTGGAACATCCGCGACGGCCAGCGCGACCGCCTGGGCGCCTTCGCCGAATGGGACCGCCGCTGGAATCCGGCCTGGTTCACGCAATTCGGCGTGCGCGGCGAACTGGTGACCAGCGACACCGGCACGGTACAGGGCTATAACGCCGGCTACAACAAGGATGCATCGGTCTTCAACGCCCTCGACCGCAAACGCAACGACCATAACCTGGACCTGACCGCCCAGGCGCGCTACGTGCCGTCCCAGGACATGACCGTCAAATTCGGCTACGCCCGCAAGACCCGTTCACCGAACCTGTACGAGCGCTATACCTGGTCCACCGGCGGCATGGCGATGGCCATGGTGAATATCGCCGGCGACGGCAACGGCTACGTCGGCGACCCGTCGCTGCGGCCGGAAACGGCGCACATGGCCACCGGCAGCATCGAATGGCACGATCCGGCGCAGGAGAAATGGTCGTTCGCCATCTCCCCGTACTACACCAGGGTCGATGACTACATCGACGCGCGCTGCCTCACCACCTGCAAGGCCGGCGCCTTCGTCAACCTGCGCTTTGCCAACGTCGATGCGAAGCTGTACGGCACCGAAGTGTCGGCGCACGCAGCGCTGGCCTCGGGCAGCTACGGCACGCTGTCGGGAGACATGCTGGTCAACTACGTTCGCGGCGAAAACCGCAGCACGGGCGACAACCTGTACAACATGATGCCGCTGAACACCCGCCTGTCGCTGAACCATCGCCTCGGTGCGTGGAGCAACGTGCTGGAACTGCAGGCCGTCAAGGCCAAGGACCGCGTCTCGTCGCTGCACAACGAACTGCGCACCGGCGGCTACGCCCTGGCCGCGCTGCGCACCAGTTATGCGTGGAGCAAGGTGCAGCTCGACTTTGGCGTGGAAAACCTGTTCGACCGCCGTTACGACCTGCCTTTAGGCGGGGCTTATGTCGGCCAGGGCATGACCATGGCGCTGAACGGCGTTCCCTATGGAATCGGGGTGCGCGGCATGGGGCGTTCGGTGTATGCCGGCCTGACCTTCAAGTTGTAGGGATCGGTATATCAAACCGATATAGGAGCCGCGAAATAAGCCATTGGTAAGCTATTGCTGCCAACCGTAGGATTGTGCTGCCGGATACCGTCCAACACACAAAACTACGAGACAAGCACCAATGACGACACCGCGACTCCCCGCCCTGCTGGCCTTAGCCAGTGCGCTGGCGACAGCCTTCCCCCTGGCCGCCAGCGCCGCTCCCGCAAGCAAGTATGCCGAATGGGAGCAACCGGAAGTGGTTCAAGTGAACCGCGAGCCGATGAAAACCACCTTCTTCAACTTCGAACGGCGCGACCTGGCGTTGAAGGGCGACAAGGCGGCTTCGCAGTATTACCTCTCGCTGGACGGCACCTGGTCGTTCGCCTACTCCCGCAATCCGGAATCGCGGCCGGTCGATTTCTACAAGCCCGGCTTCGACGTGAGCCGCTGGAAAACCATCCAGGTGCCTGGCATGATGCAGGCGCAGGGCTACGGCCAGCCCCTGTTCAACAACAGCGACTACCCTTTCCCGCCCAACCAGCCTTACATCCTGCACAGCATGAACGAGGTGGGCTCCTATCGCCGCAACTTCGACCTGCCGGCCAACTGGGATGGACGCGATGTCTTCCTGCATATCGGCGCGGCCGGCGCTGCCTACTACATCTGGGTCAACGGCCAGCGGGTCGGTTACTCGGAAGACTCCAAGCTACCGTCGGAATTCAAGCTGACGCGCTTCCTGCGCTCCGGCAGCAATACGATCGCCATCGAGCTGTATCGCTTCGCTGACGGCTCCTACCTTGAGGACCAGGACTTCTGGCGCGTTTCCGGCATCGAACGCAGCGTCTACCTGTATGCCGAGCAGAAGGCTCACCTGCGCGACTACGTGGTGCGCGCCACCCTGGACAAGGCCGCCTACCGCGACGGCGAATTCACGCTGCAGCCTGAATTCACCGGCGCCGCACAGGGCAAGCTGACCGCCACCTTGCTGGACGGCGACAAGACCGTGCTGTCGCTCGAAAGCGGCGTCCACGGCGGCAAGGCTGCGCCGCTGCGCGGTACCGTGCCCGGCGTGCGCCAATGGTCGGCCGAGGCGCCCAACCTGTACCGCCTGCTGCTCGAATTCCATGACGCGAAGGGCGCGCTGGTGTCCTCCACCTCGCGCATGGTCGGCTTCCGCACCGTGGAGGTGAAGGACGGCGAAGTGCGCGTCAACGGCAAGCGCATCATGATCAAGGGCGTCAACCGCCATGAGCATGATCCCCACACCTTCCACGTCATGTCGGAAGAGTCGATGCGCAAGGATATAGAGCTGATGAAGCAGGCCAATATCAATGCCGTTCGCACTTCGCATTACCCGAACGATCCGCGCTGGTACGACCTGGCGGACGAGTACGGCCTGTACGTGATGGACGAAGCGAACATCGAGTCGCACGAGTACATGGGCATGGGCGACCACGTGCGGAATATCCCTGGCGCGCGCGAAAAGATCCAGCTCGGCTACCAGCCGCACTGGGCAGCCGCCCACCTGGACCGCGTGAGCCGCATGGTACAGCGCGACCGCAACCACCCGAGCGTGATTCTGTGGTCGCTGGGGAACGAAGCGGGCACCGGCCCGAACTTCGAGAACGCGGCCAAGTGGATCCGGGAACAGGATCCTGAACGCCTGGTCAGCTACCTTGGCCACGGCACCATCGGCGAGGAGCATCTGCCGAACGATTACGTCGACATCTACGCGCCGATGTACGACCCGATCGAAAAGATGATCGACTACGCGCAGGATCCACGCTACAAACAGCCGATGATCCAGTGCGAGTATGCGCACGCGATGGGCAATAGCCTTGGCAACTTTGAAGACTACTGGCAGGTGATCCGCTCGCACCGCAAGCTGCAGGGCGGCTTTATCTGGGACTGGGTGGACCAGGCCATGCTGCTCAAGGATAAGCAGGGCCGCAGCTATTGGGCACAGGGCGAAGACTACGGCCCGAATCCGCGCAAAGACATGTCGGAGGTTGGCGACGGCCTGGTGCAGGCTGACCGCACGCCGGATCCCGAGTATTACGAGGTGCAGAAGGTCTACTCGCCGGTGGTCTTTGAGGGCGATCCGGCATCCGGCCGCCTGAAGGTCGTCAACCGCTATGATTTCGCCGACCTGTCCGGGTTCGACTTTGACTGGTCGATTGCGCGCGACGGCACGCAAGTCGCAGGCGGCTCGCTGGCCGGCGTCAAGGCGGCCGCACAGGCTTCTGCCGATGTGACGCTGAACCTGCCGAAGCTGGATCGCGATCCACGTTTCGAGTACGTGCTGACGCTGCGCGCCAAGGCCCGCGACGGCGCCATTCGCGGCGTCCCGGCCGGCATGGTGCTCGGCTTCAGCCAGTTCGTGCTGCAGTCGCCAACCGCTGCCGCCGTTACGGCGGGTGCCCGCGCCTGGGTTGCGCCGGTACGCGCCGGGAACAGCGTCGAACTGCGCGCGGGCGACTCAGTGCTGGCGGTCGATGCAACTAGCGGCAAGCTTGCCTACTCTGCAAGCGGCAAGCAATTGCTGGCCGGCGGCATGCCCTACTTCTGGCGCGCACTGACGGAAAACGACCTTGGCACCGGCCTCAACAAAACCCATACCATCTGGAAGCAGTTCAGCGAAGAACGCAACGTGCGCTCCTTCGATGTCCTGAAAGACGGCGTGCGCATCGAATACATCTTCGGCGCCGGCTCCGCGCGCTGGGACGCCACCTACCGCATGGACAGCAAGGGCGCCGTGCAGGTTACCGCCACCTTCGCCCCGCTGCGCGGCGACCTGCCGGACCCGCTGCGCATCGGCATGCGCTTCGATAGCAATCCATCGCTGGACACGGTGGACTGGTACGGCCGCGGCCCGCAGGAATCGTACAGCGACCGCATTACCGGCGCCCCGCTTGGCCGCTACAGCGGCAAGCTGGCCGACCAGTACCACAACTACATCCGTCCGCAGGAAAGCGGCAACAAGACCGGCGTGCGCTGGCTGACGCTGAAAGGCGCCGGCAGCGGCCTGCAACTGCGCGGGACGCAGCCGCTATCGGTCAACGCCCTGCCATTCCCTTACGAGGACCTGTACCCGCGCCCGCGCGGCACCTGGCACAGTTCCGACATCCGCCCGCACGGCGACGGCTCGCTGCTGGTCGACGCGGTGCAGACAGGCGTAGGCGGCGACACCGGCTGGAGCCAGGTAGGACGCCCGCACACGCAGTACCGCGTCAAGCTGGAGCCAACCACCTACCAGTTCACCATCACGCCGCAAGGAGCCGCGCAATGACCAACCAAACCCGCCGCCGCGTCCTGGCCGGCGCCGCAGCAAGCGCCGGCGCGGCCCTGCTGCCGATGGCAGCCACCGTACACGCCGCCGCCAGCGCACGCTTCAGCATTGGCAAGGACGATTTCCTGCTCGACGGGAAACCGCTGCAGATCCGTTGCGGCGAAATGCACTTCGCCCGCGTGCCGCGCGAATACTGGCAGCACCGCCTGAAAGCCATCAAGGCCATGGGGCTGAACACCGTTTGCGCCTACCTGTTCTGGAACTACCACGAATGGCGCGAAGGCCGCTACGACTGGGGCGGCCAGCGCGACGCCGCCGAATTCTGCCGCCTGGCGCAACAGGAGGGCTTGTGGGTGATCCTGCGCCCGGGCCCTTACGCCTGCGCCGAATGGGAGATGGGCGGCCTGCCCTGGTGGCTGCTGAAAAAGAGCAGCAGCGACGCCTTCCTGCGCACCCGCGACGAAGCCTTCATGAAGCCGGCCAAGCGCTGGCTGGCGGAAGTCGGCCGCGTGCTGGGCTCGCAGCAGGTCACGCGCGGCGGCCCGATCCTGATGGTGCAGGTCGAAAACGAATACGGCTTCTTCAGCGACGACCTGGAATACATGCGCGGCATGCGCCAGGCCCTGCTCGATGCCCAGTTCGACGTGCCGCTGTTCCAGTGCAATCCGACCAATGCCGTCTCGCGCACCCACATCCCGGAACTGTTCTCGGTGGCGAACTTCGGCACCGATCCCGATGCAGGCTTCAAGGCACTGAAGGCCGTGCAGCAAGGCCCGCTGATGTGCGGCGAATACTATTCCGGCTGGTTCGATACCTGGGGCAACCCGCACCGCCGCGGCGCCGCCACCAAGGCCGTGGCCGATATCCAGCAGATGCTGAAAATGGGCGGCTCCTTCAGCCTGTACATGGCGCATGGCGGCACCACGTTCGGTCTGTGGGGCGGTTGCGACCGCCCCTTCCGCCCCGACACCAGCAGCTACGACTACGACGCCCCGATCGGCGAAGCGGGATGGACCGGCGAAAAATTCCAGGCCTACCGCAAAGGCATCGAGCCGTTCCTGCAGCCCGGCGAAACGCTGCCATCGCCACCGGCGCGCCAGCCTGTGATGGCGGTGCCCGCCTTTACACTCAGGGAATCGGCTGCGGTCTTCGCCAGCCTGCCGCAGGAAGCGATACGCGACAAATCGCCGCAGCCGATCGAGCAATACGACATCAGCCGCGGCCTGGTTTCCTACCGCGTCACCCTGCCTGCCGGCCCGGCCGGCAAGCTGACCGCCGCCAAGGTGCGCGACCTGGCCTGGGTGCATGTCGACGGCAAGCTGGCCGGCACCTTCGACACCCGGCACCGCCGCTTCAGCATCGACCTGCCCGCGCGCGACAAGCCCGCCACGCTGGAAATCCTGCTGTACACCATCGCCCGCGTCAATTTCGGTCCCGAAGTCCACGACCGCAAAGGCTTGCACGGCCCGGTGCAATTCCAGCCGAAAGGCGCCGCGCCGGTCGCCTTGGAAAACTGGGAAATTCGCGCCATCGACTTCGACGCCGACGGCGTGCTGCCGCCGCTGCAATGGAAACAGCAGCGCGCGCGGGGTCCCGCCTTCTGGCGCGGCAGTTTCGACACGGCCAAAACCGCCGATACCTTCCTCGACATGTCGGCCTGGGGCCAGGGCGTTGTCTGGATCAACGGCCGCTGCCTGGGCCGCTACTGGAGCATCGGCCCGACGCAAACCATGTACCTGCCCGGCCCATGGCTGAAACGCGGCCGCAATGAAGTCGTGGTGCTGGACCTGACCGGCCCGCAGCGCGCCGAATTGCGCGGCCTGGAAACGCCGATCCTGGACCGCCTGCAGCCCGAACGCGACCTGCCCCGTCCTCCGAACAAAGCCAAGCCGAAGCTGGAGGGCGTCACGCCCGCCTTCAGCGGCCAGTTCCAGCCCGGCAGCGCCACCCAGGACGTGCGCTTCGCCGCCCCGGTCAGCGGGCGCCAGTTCTGCCTCGAATCGCTGGATGCCTTCGACGGCAAGCAATACGCAGCCGTGGCCGAAATCTCGCTGCTGGACGCCAAGGGCCAGCCGATCAACCAGTCCGCCTGGACCATCGCCTACGTGAGCAGCGAGGAAGGCAAGCGCGAAGACGGGCAGGCCCTGAACGCCATCAACGGCCAGGCCAGCGATTTCTGGCACACCGCGTTCGCAGGCAAGACACCGGCGCCGGCCCACCCGCACCGCCTGGTGATCGACCTTGAGAAGACCGTCGAAGTGGCCGGCATCCGCTATACGCCGCGCCAGGGCGACGACAAGGTTACCGGCCGCATCAAGCACTTCAACGCCTACGTTGGCGCGCAGCTGGTGGACCCGGGGGAATAAGTCGACGTTATGCCCAATCGATATACAAGACGATAAATTTCTCATATTTCTGAACTAGCTCGCCAAGATAGACTTGCCTTACCACTTCACAAACGAACAAAAATGAAGATCACAAAACTGACCACCTACCGCATTCCACCGCGCTGGATGCTGCTCAAGATTGAAACAGACGAAGGCGTAGTCGGTTGGGGCGAACCGGTCATCGAAGGCAAGGCACGTACCGTGGAAACCGCCGTCCACGAATTCTCGCAATACCTGGTGGGCCAGGACCCGCGCCGCATCAACGACCTGTGGCAGGTCATGTACCGCGGCGGCTTTTACCGCGGCGGCGCCATCCTGATGAGCGCCATCGCCGGCATCGACCAGGCGCTGTGGGACATCAAGGGCAAGGCCCTTGGCGTGCCGGTGTACGAGCTGCTGGGCGGCCTGGTGCGCGACCGCATGAAGACCTATAGCTGGGTAGGCGGCGACCGCCCGGCCGACGTCATCGCCGGCATCAAGACCCTGCGCGAAGCGGGCTTCGATACCTTCAAGATGAACGGCACCGAGGAATTCGGCATCATCGAAAGTTCCGCCGCCGTGGATGCCGCCGTGACCCGCATCGCCGAGATCCGCGAAGCCTTCGGCAACCAGATCGAATTCGGCATCGACTTCCACGGCCGCGTCGCTGCGCCGATGGCCAAGGTGCTGCTGCGCGAACTGGAACCTTACCGCCCCCTGTTCGTCGAAGAACCGGTGCTGGCGGAACAGGCCGAGTACTATCCGCGCCTGGCCGAATCGACTTCGATCCCGCTGGCGGCCGGCGAACGCATGTTCTCCCGCTTCGAATTCAAGAACGTCTTCCAGGCCGGCGGCATTTCGATCGTGCAGCCCGACCTGTCGCACGCGGGCGGCATTTCCGAATGCCTGAAGATCGCCGGCATGGCGGAAGCTTACGACGTTGCCCTGGCACCGCATTGCCCGCTTGGCCCGGTTGCGCTGGCCGCCTGCCTGCACGTCGACTTTGTGTCGTACAACGCTGTGCTGCAGGAGCAGAGCATGGGCATTCACTACAACAAGGGCGGCGAGCTGCTCGACTACGTGGTGAACAAGGAAGACTTCAAGATCGAAAACGGCTACATCAAGCCGCTGCCCAAGCCGGGCCTGGGCGTGGTGGTCGACGAACAGCGCGTGATTGAAGCCAGCCGCAATGCGCCCGACTGGAGCAATCCGCTGTGGCGCCATCCTGACGGCAGCGTAGCGGAATGGTAAGCAACGCCAACACCGCCAGCCTGCTCGCCCTTGACTGGGGCAGCACCAGCCTGCGCGCCTTCCTGCTGGGCCCCGGCGGCAAAGTGCTGGCGGAACGCAGCAACGGCAAAGGCGCGTCCACGCTGTCCGGCGCGACGGCCTTCGCGGCCGCGCTGGACGGCATTGCCGGCGACTGGCTGGCCGCGCATCCGCGCTTGCCGGTTCTGGCCTGCGGCATGATCGGCAGCCAGCACGGTTGGCGCGACGTGCCATACGCTGCCTGCCCCGCCAACGCCAGCGCACTGGCAGCCGGCATGCTGGCCAGCCCCGGCGCCGAAATCTGCATCGTTCCCGGCATGCTGTACGACGACGGCGCCCTGCCGCCCGACGTGATGCGCGGCGAGGAAACCCAGGTGGTTGGCGCCCTGCAGCTGCAACCCGCGCTGCGCGACGCATCCTGCATCGTCATGCCCGGCACCCATTCCAAATGGGCGCAGGTGAACGACGGCCGCCTGATGCGCTTCGCGACCCACATGACCGGGGAACTGTTTGCCGTGCTGCGCACCCATTCCGTGCTGGGCCGCCTGATGGGCAACAGCGAAGCCTTCGCCGAACATGCCTTCGTCGCCGGCGTCGACGCCGCGCGCGATTACGGCCATCTCGGCATGAGCCACCAGATTTTTGCAGCACGCACCCTCGGCGTCACCGGCCGCGCGCCGGCCAGCGACCTGGCCGATTACCTTTCCGGCCTCCTGGTCGGCCACGAACTGCGCGCCGGCCTGGCCTGGCGCGATGCGGCCGGCCTGGCGAGTGCGCCGCTGGCATTGGTCGGCAGCCAGGTCCTGTGCCAGCGCTACGCCCTCGCCCTGCAACGCTTCCGCGCCGTAGCGCCGCTGCTGCTCGATAACACCGCTCCCGCCGGCCTGTACCACCTGGCACGCGCCGCCGGCATGCTCAAGGATTGAAATGAACGCACCTTCCGCCTCCCCTTTCGAAACCGCCTTCAAGTCGCTACCCCTGGTGGCCATCCTGCGCGGCGTCCAGCCGCACGAGGTGGAAGCCATCGGCGCCGCCCTGTATGAAGCCGGATTCCGCCTGATCGAAGTTCCGCTCAACTCCCCGCAGCCTTTGGATTCCATCGCCCGCCTCGCTCGCAGCCTGCCGGCCGACACCGTGCTGGGCGCGGGCACCGTCCTGACTACCACCGCCGTGCAGGAAGTACGCGACGCCGGCGGCGCGCTGATCGTAATGCCGCATTCGGATACGTCCGTGATCCGCGCCGCCAAGGCAGCCGGCATGTTCTGCGTGCCGGGCGCCGCCACGCCGACCGAGGCTTTCGCAGCCGCCCATGCGGGCGCCGATGCGCTCAAGCTGTTCCCTGCCGAACTGGTGACCCCGACTGTCATGCGCGCCATGCGCGCCGTGCTGCCGCCCGCCTTGCCGCTGCTGCCGGTCGGCGGCGTCACGCCGGGCAGCATGGCCACCTGGCGAGCCGCCGGCGCCACAGGCTTCGGCCTGGGTTCGGCACTGTATCAGCCAGGCCTGGATGCCGCAGCCGTAGCCGAACGGGCCCACGCCTTCGTCACCGCCTGGAGGCAGGATGGAACAGCACGTCCAGCCTGACTCCCTGCTGCCTTCCGCCCACATCGGCGCACTGCTCTGGCATGACGGCTGCTGGTGGTGGAGCGATGCCGCCACGCCGGCCCTGAAGGCCTGGCGCGGAAAAGGTCCGCCGGAAAACAGCCGCTTGCCGGAACACCTCGCCGCCTTCGCTTTCTGCCGCAGCGGCAAGCTGCTGCTGGGCCTCGACAAATGGCTCTACCTGGCCGAGCGCACCCCGCCCGGCGCCCTGAAACTGGCGCGCCGCCTGCCGCTCGCGGTGGCCGCCGTCGATCCCGCCGAAGCACGCACCCGCATCAGCGATGGCTGCGCCGACCGCCACGGCAATTTCGTGCTGGGCACCGCCAACCTGAATCCCGATTCCCCTCCGATCGGCAGCTTTTACCAGTTCTCGCGACGTTTCGGCCTGCGCCGCCTGGCCTTGCCGACTGTCGCGGCCGCGCATGGCATCGGCTTCAGCCCTGATGGCGGCAGCCTGTATTTCGCCAGCAGCGATGGCCGCGAAGTACTGGAAACTACGTATGACCCGGCGCGCGCCGAAGTGGGTAGAATCAAACGGTTCGCCAGCCTGGGTGAAGCCCGCATCGGCGGCCTGACGCTGGATGCCGCTGGAAATATATGGATCGCGCTTCGCGAGGAAGGACGGCGCGGCCGCCTGGCGCAATTTGCCGCCGGCGGCGCGCTGCTGCGCGAACTGCCGTTGTCGGCAACACAACCATCGCGGCCGGCCTTCGGCGGGCCGCACATGGAACAACTGGCAGCAGGCTCCCTCGATGGCGGCTTGCACACCTTCGAGATAGCCGGCGTGCAGGGATTGGCCCCGTCCCTGTTTGACGACGCCGCAGATTGACGCTGCCGGGGAGCGGCCCTATTATTGTCCGCATGTCAGATCCACGCTCGGACCGATTTGTAAGGTCCCACCTGAAAACGCGCCACCTGGTGCTTCTGGTCGAATTGGGCCGGCACCGCTCAATCCTGCATGCAGCACAGGCGGCAAACCTCACCCAGCCCGCGGCGTCCAAGCTGCTGGGCGAGATCGAACACGCGCTGAACGTCCAGTTGTTCGAGCGCCTGCCGCGCGGCGTGGTGCCGACCTGGTACGGCGAAGTGATGATACGGCGCGCCGGCACTGCGCTGGCGGAAATGGATGCGGCGCACCAGGAAGTGATGGAACTGGTGTCGGGCCTTTCCGGCCGCGTCTCCATCGGCACCGTGCTGACGCCTTCGGCCGGCCTGGTCACCGACGCCGTCAAGCTGCTGAAAAGCCGGACCGCCAAGGTGCAGGTGTCGATCACCGTCGACACGTCCAAAATCCTGGTCGAGCGCATGCGCGCCGGCGAATTCGACCTGGTGATCGGGCGCCTGCTCGATTCCAATGTCGCCTCCGAATTCAATTTCGAACCGCTCACCGACGAACCGCATAGCCTGATCGCCGCCGCCGATCACCCATTCGTTGGCCGCAAAGACCTGCAACTGGCCGACCTGGCGCGCGAGCCGTGGGTGCTGCCGCCAGCCGGCAGTATCCTGCGCGACCGCCTGACATCGATGTTCCTGTCGCAGGGCCTGGAACCGCCAACCGAGGTGGTGGAAACCCTCGCCATGCCGGTGGTGGTCAACCTGCTGCCGGGCAGCCGCATGATCGCGGCCATGCCGGAAGAAACCGTGCGCCCCTACCTGGATGCCGGCCTGCTGGCCGTGCTGCCCTGGGACCTGGGCCTGCGCATGGACATGTACGGCATCGTCACCCGCAAGCGCCACCGCCTGTCGCCGGGCGCGGAAGCCATGCTGGTAGCCCTGCGCGATGCCGCGCAGGCCCGCTACCGGCGTTAAGCCACTTCAATAGCTGACGTGGTAGTCCTTCGGGAATTTCTTGCCCCCGAAGGCCTTCTTCTGCGTCCAGTCCTGCGCCGCCGAGGTCCAATATGAATCGTCGGCCGGCAGGCCAAGCGCCAGGAAGCTCGATGCGGCGATATACATGCTGCCGTTGTTCGAGTACCAGTCGCCCAGTTCCGGCTGGTGCCCCGCAAAGCCGATGGTCAGGTAGCCTTCCTTCGTAAAATTGCTTGGCTCCGTCCAGATCGCCTTGTGCACGCCCGTCATCGCAGCGCGCACCTGGCCTTCCGGCAGGCTGGCCGGCAATTGCTTGCGCCAGGCCAGTAGCGCCAGCGGCTGGAAGGCGGCGGTACGGTAAGTCAGCGAGCGGCCGATCGGCGGGAAGGTGCCCTGCGGCGAAATGAAGCGCTCCAGGTGTTCGCCATAGCGCTGCATGCGCTTTTGCGCCTGCGCCAGCAGGTCAGCCGGCTTGCCGTTCCAGAACGGCCCGTTGGCGCGCGCCAGCACTTCGAGGATCTCCACCAGCATCGGGTACATCACGAAGGAGTTGTAGTAGTCGAAGTGGAAAGTTTCGCCATCCTTGATCCAGCCATCGCCCACGTACCATTCATTGACCTTGCGGATCGCCACATTCATGCGCATCGGGTCGTACTGCTCGCCGATGGAGAGCAGGAAGGCTTCGTTCATGGCCGCGAACAGCATCCAGTTGATGTACGGCGGCTCGATGCGGCGCAAGCCCTTGATTTCATCGATGATGCGTTGCTTGGTTGCGGCGTCCAGCGGCTCCCATAGCGCTTTTGGCGCGCGCATCAAAGCATTGGTGAAGTAGGCGGAATCGACCAGTGTCTGCCCGTGCACTTTCCACGACAGGTAATCCGGCGATTTCGGGTCGACCGAGTGCGTGTAGCTTTGCAGGGCCTGTTCGCGCAGGCGCTTGCGGGCGCGGCCCTCGGCGCTGTCGTCGTCGGGCAGCGCCAGCCACGGCGCCATGCCGGCGATCAGGCGGCCGAAGCACTCCAGGTAGGCGACGCCGGAATCGCGGCCATCCCAGGTGGGGCTCAGTTCCAGCGCGAACTTCTTCTTCAGCTCTCCCTTCGACATATTGGCCAGCACCGGATCGGCCATCTTTTGCAGCAGGCCGGCCATGTACGCGCGGTCGCCGCCCGGCGCAGCAGCAGCCGCAGCCGCGCCGGCACCGGCCGCAAGCCCCATCGCCGGCGCCGCGGCTGCAGCTCCGCCAGCCAGCATGCCGCGCATGAAATTACGTCGTTCCATCCTGTGTCTCCTTCTATTTGTTTTTATCGATGTAGCGCACCATTTCGGCGGCCGCGAGCAAATATGCGCCGACGCCGAAGTGCGCGGTCGAATTCCTGCCCACCACCTGCCCCGGAATGGCGCGATCGCCGATCGGCTGTACATAGCCGATCTTGCCGTCCGGTTGCAGCGCAACGCTTGCCAGGTAGCCCCAGCCCTTCAGCGCTACCGGCGCGTATTCGGCGCGGTCCAGCAGGCCATTATTGATGCCCCACAAATAGCCGTAAGTGAAGAAGGCCGTGCCGCTGGTCTCCGGACCCGGAGCATGCTGCGGATCGAGCAGGCTGCGCGTCCAGTAGCCCTCTGCCTGCTGCGCCTTCTTCAGCGCTGCCGCCATGCCCTGGAACTTGCGCACATATTCCTCGCGATGCGGCGCGTCCTTCGGCAGGTCGTGCAGCACTTTCGCCAGCCCGGCAAACACCCAGCCATCGCCGCGCGCCCAGAAGTCCTTGCGTCCGTTGACGCTCTTGTGGGCCGGGTACACGTAGCGTGCATCGCGGTAGTACAGTTTTTCATCCTGGTCGTACATGATGCTGTTCGAATACTGGAAATACTCGTGCAGCTTTTCCAGGTACTTTGGATTGCCCGTGATGTTGTACATCTTGGTCATCACCGGCATCACCATATACAGGCCATCCGCCCACCACCAGTAATCGTTGCGCGCGGTGGACATCTGGTACTCCATCACCTCGCGGGCGCGGGCGATGCGCGCCGGGTCCTTGTCGAGCTGGTACAGGTCCGCGTACGTCTGGAAGCAGATCTGCCAGTCGCCAAACAGCACGTGATCGTCGGTTTCGCCGTAGGTCAGCTTCCACTGTCCCTTATCGGTCGATTTGGCGCCCTGCCACTGGTTATGCTGCGCCCAGTCCAACGAATACTTCAGGTAGGCCTGGTTGCCGGTGATGCGGTACGCCTCCATATTGCCGGTGTGGTAGGCCGCCACATTCCAGAACGACCATTCCCTGGCCGGCGTGTTGGACTGCCAATAGGTGTTGACCTTGTCGATGATGCCGACAACTTCCTGCCGCTGCGGCGCCGTCGGCGTGGAAGCGCAGCCGCCCAGAGCGGCCGCAAAAAACAGAAAAACTGTGTGGATTAGCTTCATATTTTCGATAGTCCATATTCGAAAAAAGCCGAAGACACTTGCGTGCCTTCGGCGAAGGAGACCGGGAGCGGGAGAGAGAGTAGACCGCCCCAGGTTTGTTACAGCTTGCCGCGCAGGCCGATCTTGATGGTCCGGCCGTCGTACTTCGCGTAGTCCATGCGGGTCTTCTTGCCGCTGCCGTACTGGCCGGTGGCATCCTCGAAATAATCGTACGACAAGGTGTTCGACAGGTTTAGCGCGTCGAGGCGCAGTTCCAGGTTGTCGTTGATCTTGTAGCTGATGTTGCCATCGAGGTAGCCGCGGGCCGCGCGCCAGCGGATCAAGTCATCGCCGTTATTCTTCGGATTGTCACCGTGCAGGCTGCGTCCCTTGTAGTTGTACGAGAAGCGAATCGCCAGCGGGCCGTTCTCGTAATAGGCGGTGGTGCTGTAGGCATACTTCGGCACCGAGTTGACCTCGATCTCCCTGCCCGCATTGGTGATCCACTTTGCGCTGTTGAACGGATCGATGTGGGTGTAGCTGGCCAGCATGCCGAAGCCCTTGTAAGGCGCAGGCAGGAAATCGAAGTCCTGCTGGTACGACAGCTCGTAGCCCTTCAGCACCTGGCGGCCGGCGTTGCTGTAGGTGCGCAGCGTCATCGGCAGGTTCGGGTCCACGCGGCCATCCGGTCCGTAGAAGATCGCGCCCATCGCGGTATCCGGCAGGCCCAGGGCGCCGAAGGTGGTCTGGGTCGTGCTGGACACGGTGGCATCGGTCAGCACCTTGCGGAAGTACGCCGCCGACAGCAGGCTGCCCTTGCGGAAGTACCATTCCAGGCTGGTGTCCATGTTCTTCGACTGCTGCGGACGCAGGTTCGGATTACCGGCCGTGGCCGAGTTGTCGAACGGGTTCGGCACCACGGTCTGTGCTGCGATGATCGACAGCGAAGCACGGGAAATGGTCTTGCCGAAGGAGGCGCGCCACATCAGGTCTTCGGTCACGTCGAAGGCGCCGCTGATGGCCGGCAGCAGGTTATGGTAAGAACCGCTTTCCTGGTTAGGCTGGTAGGTGCCGCCGGCGCCGGTCTTCTTGAAGTTGTCGATATCCAGTTCGGTGCGCGAATAGCGCACGCCCGCGTTGATCCGCAGGCCGTGGCCCAGCACTTCGCCCTTGAAGTCCGACTGCACGAAACCGGAGGTCACTTTCTCGGTCGCGGTAAAGCTCTGTGCCGGAGTAAAGGTCGCCTCGGTGTTGTACGCCAGCGGATCGAAAGTCGAGTAGGTGTAGTCGCGGGTGAAGGTGCCGAACTGGTGCGGCCAGCCGGCACCCATGTCCAGGTTGCTGATCGGCAGGTCGAACACCATGCCCTGGCGCATGCCGGTGTTGCCCAGGCTATTCAGCTTGGTCGTCATGTCCGAGGTGGCGTTGCGCTTGTGGACGCCCTTTTCGGTTTCCACATACACCAGGCCCGTTTTCAGGTGGCCGGTCCAGTCGCCCCACAGGTTGTAGTCCCAGTCCGCGATCACGCGGCCCTGGCGGCCACGGTCGGTCTCGCGCGTCAGGCCGGTGCCGATGCCGAAGCCGGAATAGTTGGCCGGGTTCAGGTAATCGCTGGTCGAGGACAACGACGGATAAACGTGGTCGCTGCCATAGTCGATGGTAGAGGTAATGCCGAAGATCTGGCCGGACAAGGTGTCCTGGTAGCTTTGCGCCTTGCTGCTGTTGACGCTCAGCTGGCCGGTCAGCGACAGCCTGTCGTTGGCTTTCCAGTTCGCGTTCAGCGAGCCGTAGCTGAACTTCGTTTCGTCTTCGCTGTAGGTGACACCGCTGCTGTAGGAGGTATTGCCGAAGGTGCCGGTCAACAGATTCGAACCCGGATCGATATGGACGTCGATGGGTACCAGGCCATTGTGGCCGGCGGTCCCCGGAGGCGCGCTAGGATTGGTGGTCTTGCTGTTGCGGATCAGGATGCCGTAATACAGTTCGTCGCGCGAGTTTTTCAGCTTGGAGTACATGGTATCCAGGCTGATATTGAGCGTGCTGTCCTTGTACTGCAGCGAAGAGACCAGGCCGTCGCGGCTGCGGTCGTTGGACGAGCCGTAGAAGCGGTAGATACGCGGCAGCAGCGCATTGTCCACCTGGTCGCGCGTGTAGCCGGACAGGTTGGCGCGCGGATCGTCGTAATCGAGCTGCATCGCGAAGTTGCCCTGCACCGGATTCTTGCTGCCGCGCGCCGAGCTGTTATAGCCGCCGGTCGCCTCGAAGCCGGAACGATTGTTCATCGCCTTCGAATGCGCAGCGCCGACCAGGAAGCCCCAGTTGCCCCAGGTCTTGGAGAACAGGCCGAATGCCGCCGGATCGGTCTTCTCGGACATGGTGTTGTACGCGCCCGTTACCGAATAGCGCACCGCGCCTTTTGGATTATCGAACGGGCGTGGCGACTGCAGGTCCACCACGCCGCCCATGCCCCCTTCCGGCAGTTCGGACAGCGGCGACTTGTAGAAGTCCACGCGGCCAAACAGTTCGGAAGCAAACACGTCGTAGTTGAAGCCGCGCGCTGCGTTGCCGATGGAACCGGTACTGGTGGTATTCACCGGCGCCCCGTTCAGCGTGGTGACCGAATACTCCGTCGGCAAGCCGCGAATCGAAATGCGCTGGCCTTCGGCCGAGCTTTCATCGCGGTTCAGGATAATGCCCGGCACGCGCTGCAGCGATTCCGCCACGTTCGACTCCGGAAACTTGCCGATGTCTTCCGCCACGATGGAATCGCGCACGCCGATTGCCTGGGCTTTCAGGTTCAAGGCCTTCTGCAGGCTGGAACGGAAGCCCGTCACCACCACAGTGTTGGCCGCATCCACGTTTGCCGCCACGTCGCCCGAAGCAGCTGCTGCCGCAGGTGCGGCCGGTGCTGCCGGAGTTTCTGCCGCCTCCTGCGCGATGGCCCCAGTGCCATATGCTGCTGCCAATGCCAGGGGCACCAGCGTTGCAAGAACTTTCTTCCTCATTTCTTATGTCTCCCTTGTTAACTTCTTTTTTAACGAACCTGCTTTGACACCTCCCAGTCCAGCACACGCACCGGTTCTGCCGGCCGTTGCGCAACGCCCTCCCCGTCCACTTGCGACGCCTTCTGAACGAACAGGCTCAGGATGCCGCGCGATTTCCACAACTCGCTGTCGAACGTCGGCTCCCATTCGCCGACCGAAGTTTCGGACAAGTCGTGTACAGACCACTGGAAAGACTGGAAATCCTCGATGACTGCGACCGACACCTTGCTGCCGCGCTCTTCGTCGCGAAATACCAGCAGGCCGCCTTGATCGGCCAGCAGCAATTGCGGCCGTGCCATCGGAATGCGTTTGGTGCCGCCGCCGGACAGGCTGAAAGCCGTCTTGTGCAGCGGCAGGGCGCGCGCTTCCCAGCGCTGCCCCGTCTTGAATACCACGCGGTACTGGGGAATCGCGCTGCCGGCGTCCCGCCAATATGTCGCGATATAAGGACGGCCTTCCGCATCGGCGGCCATCGAAGTCTGGTTGATCAGTTCACTGCCCTGCGGGATGCGCAAGGCGTACTCCGCGCTGGCCGCAGTAATGGGAAGCTTGTATGGCGTTCCGTCCGAATGTTCCCAGCTCTTGCCGCCGTCGCGCGAGCGGGCATAGGCCAGGTCATGGTTGCTTGCCACGTCCGGCGACTCGCGCCACACCCAGGACAGGTGCAGCACGCCGCGGCCGTCGGCGTGCGCCTGCCAGTAGGCATTGCGCTGGCCCTCGCCGTCGATCAGCTTGTCCTGCAGGCGCTCCCACTTCGCGCTGGCGTGGCGATAGCGGTTCATCACCAGGTTGCCGCGGCCCGATCCGCCGTCGCGATACAGGAACAGCAGGTCGCCATCGGGCAGGCGATAGAACTCGGGGTAGCTCACCGCTTGTTCATCGCGCCCCACCATCGCCTGCTGGGCACCCAGCAGCAGCCCGCCCGGCTCCGTGCTGCGGGCATAGCGCAAGGGATTGTCGTGGTGATCCCACGCCACGTGCAGGTAGCCCGAGCCATCGGCCATGATGCTGATGCCGTTATGCGCGTCCTCGGCCTTGCCCCGGTACTGGCTGCGCTGGACAGTCCAGTCGCTGCTGCCCACATGGCGCCTGGCCAGCACCACATAGCGCTCGGCGTCGTAATAAGCGGCGTACTGCACGCCATCATGCGTAACGAGGGAATTCTTGCGGAAGACGGTCACGTTGACCGAATTATTGGCCCATCCGGGACCAATGGTGGATTGCTTGATGTCGATTGCTTGCGCGGCCGGAATGCATAGCGCGGCCAGAGTCGCCGCAGCTATTGCCCTCCATTTCCTCGCGAATGATTTCATGGTCGAGTTGCAATCGTTAAATAAGCCGAAATCATTCTATGCAATTAGAAATATGAAACCTATATATTCTTTCGAAGTTTCTAGATTAAAAGCATATAGCTCACGCCAGTACTTATAGCCGGGCGCGCTGAAAAGTGCGGGCGGGGTAGCATTCAGGAATGGAAAAGGACGGCAAACGGCAGCTCGACCATGCGGTCGATGACCTGGAACATGAGGTGCCGAGCAAGGCGAAGCGCTTCATCGAATGGGCGCGCTCGGACCGTGCACGCTGGGTGCGGATCCCGCTTGCCCTGGCGCTGATCACGGTTGGGATAGTGGCGCCGTATATGCCGGTGGTTGGTGTGGAAGATGTGCCAATCGGCTTGCTGCTGCTGTCCTACGACATTCCCTTCCTGCGCAAGCCGATGGCAGCCCTCATCGAGTGGCTGATCGGCCTGTGGCGGCGGCTGCGGGGCAAATCACCTCACCGCCGGTCCTGATATGCAGCAGCCATGCGCTGGGCAGTCTGCTTGATTTCTTCCCGCAGGTCGGCCGGTTCATGCACCACCACGCCGTCGCCAAAGCCCAGCAGCCACCAGGTCAGTGCGCGGGTGCGCGGCACTGTGGCGATCAGGCGCAAGGTATCCGCCGATTCGCTGTACAGCACCTGGTCTTTGCTCAAAGGCGTTTCAGCCAGATGCTCGCCGGCCGCGCGCGCAAAGACTGCCTGGAGGCGGATCTCGCCGCCGTTGGCGATGCCGAATTGCCCTTCCGCGATAAAGGCGTCGATGTCGAAGCCCGCTTTGCGGCGCGCCGGCAAGTACAGCATTTCCGCCTGTTTCACACGATGCAGCGCAATGGTGCGCGCATCCTCATAATCGGAAAACAGGCAGACCAGGTAGACCGTGCCGGCCTTCTGCACGATGGCCAGCGGATGCACCGATTCGTAGACAGTCGGCGCGCTGCCATCTCGCTTCTGGTAATGCAGCTTGAGCTGGCGGTCCTTCATCAGCGCATCGTAGACCGTGCGCTGGCATTGTTCGTCCACTTCCGCCGGCAGCAAAGGCTGCGCCGAAGGAATGCTGCGCACCTTGCCAAGCCATGCCTTGGTTTGCGCGCTTTCATCGATCGCGGCCAGCGTCTGCGCGGCGGCGGAAAAGTGCGGCTGCAAGGCATCGAGTGTCGAAGGCGGAAGCTGCCGGTGCAGGTGCTGCTCCACCATTGTCAGCGTCAGTGCTTCCGGCACCGACATTCCGGGCAAGCTGAAAATCGCGCCGTCGCGCCGCCAGCTCCATTTGAACGGCTTGGCCGATTCATCGACCATCAGCGGGAACACCGACTCCAGCGCCTTCAGGTCGCGTTCGACCGTGCGTTTGTCGATCGGGTATTCCGCCTGCGCCAGGCGTTCGGTAATCTCTGCGGCCGTAATGCTCAATGGTGCGCGCGGCACCAGCCGCAGCATATTCCACTGCCGGAACATGGAGTCCTTGGAAGCCATCCGATCAATGCTCAGTTATCAAGAATTTCATTGTAGCAATTATTTAAGCCGGGCGCCCCGCAAGCCGCTTGGCGTCACGACGATTTCCCACACGTCCAGCTCCTCCAGCCGTCCCGCCAGTGCGCAAGCGCGCCGGTAGCCGAGCCGGAACCGGACCTGCAAACGCGACACCGGGCAGGCCAGCAAGCCGCCGCGCGCTGCATCCAGCTCCCGCACAAAATCGATGGCTCCAGCGATTTCGTTCGTCGTGAATGTCCCTTCTCCCAAACTGCGCTCCCTGAATGCGTTGAAGATGCCGCAGTATTGAGCGCGATTGCGACAGGACATGTCGCAGGCCATGCGACACAATCTGTCGCAGCGTCTGCGAAAATAGGCTCAAGGAGGAAAACATGAAGCTAGTCGTTGCCATTTCATCGCGCGCCCTGTTCCAGCTGGACGAGAGCCATGCCATCTTCGAATCCCAGGGCGTGGCGGCGTATTGCGCCCACCAGCGCGAAAACGAACATGTGGTGCTGGAGCCGGGCCCCGCCTTCAACCTGGTGCGCAAGCTGCTGGCCCTGAACAAGGGCGCACCGGCATCGCCGCTGGTGGAAGTGGTGCTCCTGTCGCGCAACAGCGCCGACACCGGCATCCGCATTTTCAACTCGATCGAACACTACCAGCTCGACATCAAGCGCGCCGCCTTCTGCTCCGGCGCCAGCACGCACCGCTATGTGGAAGCCTTCGGCGCGCAGCTATTCCTGTCGACCAACCCGGACGACGTGCGCGAATCGCTGGCCCAGGGCCACGCGGCCGCCACTATCCTGCCGTCGCACCGCGAGGACGACAACGGCCAGTTGCGCATTGCTTTCGATGGGGATGCAGTGCTGTTCTCGGACGACTCCGAACGCATTTACAAGCAGCTCGGCCTAGACGCCTTTGCCCGCAATGAAAGGGAAGCCGCGCGCAACCCGATGCCGGGCGGCCCGTTCAAGAACTTCCTCGGCGCCCTGCATGCGATCCAGGCTGCGCATGGAGCGGATGATGCACCGATCCGCACTGCACTGGTCACGGCCCGCTCGGCGCCGGCGCACGAACGCGTGATCCGCACCTTGCGCGCCTGGGATATCCGCATCGACGAAGCGCTATTCCTCGGCGGGATGCCGAAGGGCGCCTTCCTCAAGGCCTTCGGCGCCGATATCTTCTTCGACGACCAGACCATGCACTGCGATTCAGCGCGGGAGTTCGTCCCAACCGGGCACGTCCCCTACGGCATCGCGAATGCCGCTGTCGCCGGGGAAAATTGACAGCACCTGCAGGAAGCTGGCCTCCGGTGCGGCGCTAAGCTCCAGTAGTTCGCCGGTCACCGGGTGCTTAAAGGACATGCCGACAGCCGCCAGCATCAACCGTCCAAAGCCGAAGCGCTCGGCGAAATAGCGGTTATGGCGCCCACGCCCATGATTGGCGTCGCCGATGATCGGATGGCTGATGTGCTTCATATGGCGCCGCAACTGGTGGCGGCGGCCGGTTTCAGGAAACAGCTCCACCAGGCTGTAACGGCTGCTGCTGTAGCCTTCAATGGCAACCGGGATTTCCGTCGTCGCCAACCGGCGGAAGCGAGTCACTGCCTCGCGTATCGGCGCCTCCTCATCCTTGCAGCGGCGGTCTTCCGGCTCTTCCCGCAGCGGATGGTCGATACGGCCTTCTTCCGGCGCCCAGCCACGCACCATGGCGAGGTAGCGCTTATGCACTTCGCCCGCCATGAAAGCCTTCCCAAGCACACTGGCTGTTTGCTGGTCGCGCGCAAAGACCAGCAAGCCGGAGGTCGGGCGGTCCAGGCGATGCACGGCGTAGACGTATTCGCCGCCATTCATCTCGCGTGCATACTGCAGGGCGAATTCGGTTTCATGCGGATCGATCGGGCTGCGATGCACCAGCAAGCCGGCCGGCTTGTGCACCGCCAGCAGCCATTGATCGCGGTAGAGTTCTGTAAGGGGATTCTGTTTCATTGCAGGCGGTATTCTCCCACAAGCACGGACTTGCAAACTTTGCAATCATGGATCACAATCGCCGCACCAACTTGAGGAGCACCTGTGAAAAGCCTGATCGCATGGTTCAAACGCCGCAGCCGCGTGTCGGCCCAGACGGCACGCACCAATTCACCTGGCGGATGGGTCCATACCGCAAGCACCTCGGACGTCATCATGAATTCTGCGCCGGACGACTACATGCCGCAGGAGCAATTCCAGCATTCACGGCAAGCCATCCCGGATAGCGTCTGGCAGCCGCCAGCCTGCGACACCTCTTACGTGGACAGCAACTCCAGTTCTTCCCCCACCATCAGTTGCGACGTGCCGCAGTCCTATTCCAGCCCGGACTCGTTCTGAGTATTGTGCAGTTGGATATGCCGAAACCTTCGTTCACTTGAGCGATGGCTGCGGCGTAGACTGGGCTCCCCGTTATCCCGAGGAGCCCCGAATGCGCTACCCAGCCTTGAATGACTACCTGGATCGTCTTGCGACCGGCGAGGCACCATCCAGCAGCCTGCGCCTAAGCGGCGACGACGAAGTACAGGGACATATCTTCAACTGCTGGCTGGGTAGCGCCTTCCACCCAATCCGGGAGCTCGGAAGCGGCAATGTAAGCGGCTATGCCGGCCGCGTTCGAGCCGTCACGGACGAAGACCAGGGACTGCCTTTGTGGACTTACCTCGACGGCGCAGCAAGCGACGACGAATCCGTCGCACTGGACCGCCTGTGCCGCACGCTCCACGCGATCAATTTCTTCAGCAAGGAAACCTTCGATGGGCAAGCATTGCACCTGAATGTGCACGATCGCCTTCTCAGCGCCGTGAGCAGCAACCACGGCATGGCATTCCGCCGTATCCTCGATTCGCTTGGCCTGCCGCTGGACCAGATCGTGCTGCAACTGCCCGCAGTCAATGCGCGCCAGAACTGGATGCTGAACTACGTCGCCGACAACTACCGCCGCAACGGCTTCCGCATATCAGTGAAAGTCGCCACCCCATCCCAGGTGCCGTCCGTGCTCGGCCCCGCACGGGTCGACGCCGTGCGCATCGCCAGCCTGCACGGGGCGGGCGCCGCCGAACTGACACAGGTCCTCGCACAAGTCGCATCGCTGAACGTGCAAGTGCTGGTCAAGGACGACACTCCCGCCCTGCGTGAAGCGGCCGCCCGCACCGGCGCGCAGGTGCTGGTGCAGGACAGCGCAAGACGCGGACCCGACCGCCTCGCTGCCTAGCTTATGGCAGCACCACAAAATTGCCCAGGAATGCGCGCGCCGACGGAGTGTCGAGCCGATAGATCACATTGCTTTGCACGCAGGGCGTATCGCCAGTCATGGTGGTACCAGCCAGCATCTTCGATTCGGCCGTGCCGCTGCCAAAGAAGTTCGGGCCGCCCGAATCGCCGTAGCAGGTGCCGCCATTGCCGACCGCGTTGTTCTGCGACAGCCGCAGCCAGCTATCGTTCAGCGCACCGAAGGCCGACACCGACCATTCGCGCGTATCCTGGTAAGCGATGGTCCAGCCGCCTTTGCCGTCGAAGATCCTTTCCTGGCCTCCGTAGCCGACCGCCGTATAGCTAGTATTGGCCAGCAGGCCGTTGGCTTTCAAGGTATCGAACAAGCCCAGCGTCGGCAACTGGGCAGGCGCCACACCGGGGATCGGCTGGCCGAACACGATGACGGCAATATCGTGCGGGTCATTCTGCTGCGCGCGGTATCCGGGATGGGCGTGATACTGCCCCATGTACATGAGGGCCGAATTCAGCACCTTGCTGTCGAACGTCACCTTCACCGTTGCCACGCCGGGATTGCAGTGCGCAGCTGTCAGCATGACGGTCGGGCTGATCATGGTGCCGGTGCAGAAGGCGTAAGCCGTGCCCTTGCTGTCGTAATCGACCAATGCCCCGACCTGCGGGTGCTTGCTGCCGTCTGCCTGGCCGTAGGTGATTGCCTGGGCATGGGTGGCCGCCAGCAGGGCCAGCGCTGCAAATGAACACTTCATCATGGTGCGTCATCTCCTTGGAAAGGCCCTCGTGAGGCCTGGTTATGGACGATATTGCATGTAAATCTTGCAACCCGATGCGCCGGCGTGTCAATCCGAACACAGTACGCACGTTAAGAAGACGTTAAAACGCTGTTTTCTTGCTACGCTCTTGGCCATGCTGCCAATCCTCCCCTACCGCAAACCCCAGTTAGGCCGAGACTACTGGGTGCAGGACGACTTCCTGCCCAACGCCGAAGAAATCGCACAGCGCTGCTACACCCAGGAATACTGGGAACTGGGCGCGCCCTACGCCAACGAACCTTGGCCCGGCAAGCGCACGCCGAACGCGCTCACACCGGCCGAGATGGAGTATGTGGAAACGTGGGTGAAGAAGGTGACCGGCGCCAAGCGCCTGTGGCAGGAAGCGACGCCCGAAGGCACGTCGCTGAACCACAATTACGCGCAACTGGTCGGCATGCCCGATTCGGGCGCACGCCCGCACACCGATTCGACCAAGCTATGCCGCTATGCCAGCGTGATCTACCTGACGCCGGACCCCGATCCCGATTGCGGCACGTCGTTCTACCGCCAGCGCCAGCCCAACGGCACGCTGGGCGGTAACCTGTGCATGCCGCCGCACGCCAACCTGCGTGAAGCGCTGAAGGTAAAGGGCTTGCCTCCGGAAGCATGGCAGGAGGACGTGCGCGTGGAGAACCGCTTCAATCGCATCCTGCTGTACAAGGCAAACCTGGTGCACTCCGCAACCGGGTACTTCGGCTTCGACCACGCAGACAAGCGCCTGACCGCGGTCTTCTTCTGGATGGCCTGAACGCTGCTAAGCCGAAGCGTCCATCAGGTTGGTGCGCAGGTTGACGATCGCCTTTTGCAGCACCCTGAACTCCTCCGGCGACAGCCCGGATGCCTTGGCCGTAATCTCTCGATAGGCGAAAGCCTTTTCACGCAGCTCGCGCCCCGCGTCCGTCAGGGACACGCGCACGCTGCGCTCGTCTTCACTATCCCGTTCGCGGCTCACGTAGCCCATCGCTTCCAGGCGCTTCAGCATGGGCGTCATGGTGCTCGGCTCAAGAAACAGTTTTTCGCTCAAGCCCTTCACGGTCTGCTTGTCCTCTTCCCACAGGCAAATGATGGTGACGTACTGAGGATATGTCAGCCCAAGCTGCTCCAGCACGGGCTTGTACACGCGCGAATAAGCCAGGTTAGTTGAGTAAATGGCAAAGCACATGTAGTCGCCAAGCCTGGCCCTGCCCTCGTTGGTGTTGTTGCTCATATGACATCCCCGCCAAAAATAATTATCGAAATAATGATTATCGTACTTGAAAATCGCCGGAAAGCTGGATATAGTTATCTCACAAATCATTATCACGATAACTAACTCGGAGAAACAAATGAAAAAACTGATCCTCGCCGCAGCCCTCGTGTTTGCCTTTGCCGGCCAGTCGCAAGCAGCCCAAACGGAACTCGCTACCTTCCATACCATCAAGCAGATCGATGCCGGCCCGCTGAATGTGGGCTATGTGGATGAAGGCCCGGCCAATGGCCCGGTCGTGATCCTCCTGCACGGCTGGCCTTATGACATCCACAGCTACGCCGAAGTGGTCCCGATGCTGACCAAAGCAGGCTACCGCGTGATCGTTCCGCACCTGCGCGGTTACGGCACGACGCGTTTCCGCGATCCGAATGCCGTACGCAACGGCGAACCTGCCGCGCTGGCCGCCGATACGGTGGCGCTGATGGATGCACTGAAAATCGACAAAGCCATTCTGGCCGGCTACGACTGGGGCGCGCGTACTGCTGACATCGTCGCCGCCCTGTGGCCGCAGCGCGTGAAAGGACTGGTATCGGTCAGCGGCTACCTGATCGGCAGCCAGGAAGCCGGCAAGAATCCCCTGCCCCCGAGCGCAGAACAGCAATGGTGGTACCAGTTCTATTTCGCCACGGAGCGCGGCCGCATCGGCTACGAAAAGAACCATCGCGACTTCGCCAAATTGATCTGGCAGACCGCATCGCCGCAATGGCGCTTCGATGACAAGACGTTCGACCGCAGCGCCGCCGCGCTGGAAAACCCGGACCACGCCGCCATCACTGTCCACAACTACCGCTGGCGCCTTGGCCTGGCACAGGGCGAAGCGCAATACGAAGCACTGGAAGCGCGCCTGGCGACCTTCCCTGCCATCACCGTGCCGACCATCACCATGGAAGGCGACGCAAACGGCGCACCGCATCCCGATCCGGCGAGCTACGCGAAGCGCTTCACCGGCAAATACAAGCACCAGCTGATCTCGGGCGGCGTAGGCCACAACCTGCCGCAGGAAGCACCGCGCGCCTTCGCCGATGCCGTGATCGCAGTCGACCATTTCTGATTCCCTCCCAACCAACCGAAAGGAACACACACCATGAACAAAGTTGAAAACGTCCTCTACACCGGCAAAACCCGCACCACCGGCGGCCGCGATGGCGCCGCACGCAGCGAAGACGGCCGCTTGGACATCAAGCTGTCGCCACCGGGCTCGAACGGCCCGGGCACCAATCCGGAACAGCTCTTCGCGGCCGGCTGGTCGGCCTGCTTCATCGGCGCCATGGGACGCGCGGCCAAGGACAAGCGCGTGCTGCTGCCAGCCGATACCGCTGTCGACGCCGAAGTCGACCTGGGCACCAATGAAGGCGGCTTCCAGCTGCAGGCACGCCTCAACGTGAGCTTGCCTGGCTTGGCGCGCGAAGTCGCGCAAGAGCTGGTCGAGACTGCGCACCAGATCTGCCCGTACTCGAAAATGTCGCGCGGGAATATCGATGTGAGCATAAACCTGGTGTAAGCCGATACAAAAGAAAAGGCCGCCCATTGAGGCGGCCTTTCTCCATTGCAGGCGAGGCTTACTGCGCTATGACGGTAAGAGCTTTGGGGGTTGTTCCAGTGAGGACGTAGCCGATGCTGGTAAGCGCGCCGGTGCCGGCATCGATGGAGTACATCATAACGGAGTCATTGCCAGAACTTGTCACGTAGGCGAATTTGCCGCTCGGATCAACGGTAATGGAGTGAGGGGCATATCCCGCGCCAATCGAGCCTGCTGCCGTCAGCGCACCGGTGACGGTATTGACGGTGTACATCGATACCGTGGCGCTGTACCAATTCGTCACATAAACGAATTTGCCATTGGGGTGGACAGTCACAGCGCTGGGACCTGATCCAGCGCCGATGGTGCCAACGGAGGAGAGGATGCCAGTGCTGGCATTGATGGTAAACATCGATACATCGTTGCTGAAATTGTTCGCCACAAAGACGAACTTCCCACTAGGATCGACAGTTACGAACTCGGGCCCCATTCCAGCGCTGATGGTACCGATGGAAGAGAGGGCTCCGGTGCTGGCGTTGATGGTGTACATCGTCACATTGTTGCTGCCATAGTTCGCCACATAGGCGTACTTGCCGCTTGGATCGATCGCCATCGAGTAGGCGACCGATCCCGCATTGACGGTGCCGATGTCGGTGAGGACGCCGGTGCTGGAGTTGATGGCGTACATCGACACATTGCTGCTGGTTTCGTTCACCACATAGGCAAACTTGCCGCTTGAGTCGATAGTGATGGCGATCGGATCCGTTCCAGCGCCAATGGCGCCAAGGGCGGTAAGCGCTCCGGTGCCGGAGTTGATCGCAAACATCGACACATTGTTGCTGTTGATGTTTGCTGTGTAGGCGAATTTTCCGCCAGGATCAGCGGCCATGGCGATAGGACCATCTCCTGCGCCGATAGTGCCGTTGGCTGTGAGAGCGCCAGTGACGGGATTAGTGGTGTAGATCGACACATTGTCGCTATTTTGGTTCGCCACATACGCGAAGCGCGGCGTTGGCGCCAGGCAGGTGACAGACACAGTACTCACGTTGGCAGCAACCGTGCCACTTCCAGCAGTCACGCTGCAGACCTGCGCCGGTACCCGAGGCTGGGTCTTGACGCTGACGGCATAAGAGCCGCCGGTTGCCACCGGCGTTGTGAAGGTGAAGGCACCGCTGGCCGAGATTGCCAGGTCGTTTCCACCATTGTTCTGCAACACGAGGCCGGAGCCAGTCAAGCCGCTGACCGTACCGCCAATGGTATAGCTGTTGGTCGAGCAGGCCACCATAACATTGCTCACGTTTGCGCTGGCAATGCTACCGCTGCCATTGCTAACTGTGCAGGTCTGGTTCGGGCTTGCGGGCGACGTCTTGACTGTGACCGCATAGTTTGCAGCACTTGCCAACGGCGTGGTGAAAGTGAAGCTACCGCTGGCCGAGATGGCCAGGTCGTTTGCGCCATTGTTCTGCAATACGAGGCCAGTGCCCGCCAGGCCGCTAACGGTACCGCTCACGGTATAGCTGTTGGTCGAGCAAGTCACTACAACATTGCTGACGTTTGCGCTGCCAACGCTACCGAGGCCATTGCTGACTGTACAGGTCTGGTTTGGGTTTGCCGGCGATGTCTTGACGGTGACAGCATAATTTCCTGCACTTGCCACGGGCGTGGTGAACGTGAAGCTGCCGTTGGCTGAGACGGCCAGGTCATTTCCGCCATTGTTTTGCAAAACAAGGCCACTGCCGGTCAGGCCGTTGACGGTGCCGCCGATCGTATAGGTAACTGGTGGAGTGACATTGCTATTGCCAGAAGGGGCACTGGACGAGCCGCCCCCGCCTCCACCACAGCCCGCGAGAAGGGCCAGGCAAAATGCGGCCACTGATGTTCTAATCATTTCCACCGATCTCCCAAAGTTAGCTTTTTGAAAACGTTGGATTATAGGGCAACCAGGCGTGAAAGGCTTGCATGTTGGTTTTTTTTTAACCATCTGTGGCAGAGAGAGCTATTTCCGCCAACGCTAACCGTTGACTCATCGCCGGGCAACGTCAGAAGTCAGAATCCCTGCTGTGTGGAGTAATTAAGGCTCGCGCTGCTAGAATTGAAATTTAATTAATTGCAACAATCGGAGCTTAAGTGGCCGGCGAAATTATTCGTTTAGGTGACCCAACAAGTCACCATGGAACAGTGATCGAAGGATCGCAGACAGACATATGCATGGGAAAACCAATAGCATATATTGGGCACAAGGTTCATTGTCCAAAATGCAGGGGTGATTTCCCCATCGTTGAAGGAGTTCCAACTACGACCTTCTATGGCAAAGGAGTTGCCCTCGCGGGCATGAAGACTTCCTGCGGCGCGGTCCTTATCGCGACCCAGTTTTCCGACACCGTTGACTGGGGCGGCGGCGGTAATGCTCAGGCGGCGTCAAACGCAGGAGATACAACGTCTCGGTCGGCACATAAGAATGCCGATACTGCAGAACCGGCAAATACTCAAGTTGCCAGCAATGTGCCTCCATCACTGGACACTTCCAGCAAGACCCAATTCGACATTGATTTTCTGATCACCGATGTTCATACCGGGCAGCCTGTTATTGATTGGCCCTACATTATTCTTCTAGCAAACGGCCAACAATTGGAAGGACGTACCAGCAGTACTGGGCGGACCAACAAGATCGCCGCCGCTACCGCGGAAGATGCAGTCTTACACGTGTATGCGCCCGAAACGACTCCGATCAATCCAGCTTGGGACCAATGATATGTCCACTCGGAAAGCAATCAAAAGCCACAAGACCAAACTCACGCCCACAAGCGATACAACTCCCGTCGGAGTCAAGGTGGACGATTCGGCTCGACTGCGTGAAATTCGCGCGCTCGTCGAAGCCAACAACCAATCATCGATTGGTACAGACATTTTGATCTGCCAAATTTACATGGAATCCCGGTTTGACGCGCATGCTGGAGCCAGACATGATGCGCGCGGTTTGATGCAGATGCAGCGGCAAGCGGTACAACAGGTGTTCAAATATCGGAAGCAGAAGGAACTGGGTCACATGCCGAGTGACGCCCAAACCCGTGCGGCATTTGAAGCCGGTGCCGCGCTACATGGCAGCGCATCTATTTTTGATGAGGCAACCAATATCCGCCTTGGAACAGAGTACATGCAGTACTGGGTCGACACCTCATCATCTATCTCCGCAGCCTACGCTCGATATCGTGGCGTTGCAAACGGGATCTACTACAAGAAGATCAGCGCCTGCGCGGAGCGTTTGCAAGGAGATCCAACGTCAATGCAGCTTTTGCGGGAGATGGTCAAATGAGGATGCCACTTTTGATCTCATTCTTCGCCCTACTCGCACAAACGGCGAACGCCGCATCGCTATCAACTGTCAGCACTTGCCGGCTTGACGATCAGTCGCAAGTGGTTTTGCAAGCAGAGCCTGCAATTGACGGGAACAGGTTCTTCCTGCAAATCGACGGCAAGGTTGAGAAGGCATTTAGCGACATGCCAGACACGGATTTTGTTGGAACAATTGCCCTTGCTACCTGTGTGGACCATGTCTTGGTATTTGCCATCAGCTACGGGCCGCCATATCTCAAGGGTGTAGCTATACGCAAGAACCCTGTCAGCCACCTGATTGAACGCATCGACTTTTCGGAGAAGGCTTTGCCGCGCTGGCTGTATCTCAATGCCAGCGCAATGCAACTCGTTATTCCGAATATCGGTTACGAAGTTCGAGGCAAATACCTGGTCTATCAGTACGTCGTGGATACTGGCCAGCCAACTGAACCCGTTGCCAGCGATAGCATGCCCGGCAAGCGCGGGTTCAAAGTGCTAAACGTGACGACAAATGAGTCAAGGCGCCGCCGTGCCTCGGGAAACATTGCCTCCGCAACCCGTAGCTAAAGTCTCGCATGGCAGTTCGCCGAGTTTAGGTCAATAGCCATGCCTGCCACTTTGTCTTTTTCGCCGCGCGGACAGTACGATAAGCTGCAACGAGACTGATGGCCCCAAGCACCAACGCGTCAAATGTGGACCGTGCAACAGCTTCGGCGGTGAAGTCAGCGCGCTCGATACGCGCTGGCTCTTCGCCTTGTGTGGTCAGGGCGCATTAAGTACAGGTTTGCCCTCCCAACTTTCACACTCCCTTCGGTGTCAATCGTTTTTCCTTGCTATGGACAGCACAATTAACAGGCCATAGCCTGTAAATTCCCATTACATTCTATAAGCTGTAATTTCCGCGCTTTACAACATTTGCATTGTAATGGCAACTTACAGCCCATATACTGTAGAAAGCAGCGCAATTACAAGGTAAACCATGGACTTCACAATCCAGACGCTAGATCACCTGAAGCCGCTCATCCAAGGTTTCCGGAAGAAGGCAAATCTCACCCAGGCGGCGATGGCTGAAAAACTTGGCATTAGCCAACAGAGCTACGCCCAAATCGAATCGAACCTGGCGTCGACCAGCGTCGAACGCCTTTTCACAATTTTGCGGCTGTTGAACGTTAAGCTTCAGATGACCGACAGCGACCCGGATACGTTGCCAGTGTTCCAGCTGAAGTCCAAATCGGGCACTCGACGAAGATCCATTGAAGCGAAGGACACACCAGATCGCAGCACTGGTCGCAAGGTTTTACCTACGAACGCAAAACCTGACTTGGGGGCAGCCCCTGCAAAAGTAGTAAAGCCCGGCGACACAACCGAGTGGTGATACATGGCGCGACGTGGAATCCAGCGCAGTCTCAACGTTTGGCTCAATGGCACTCCGGTAGGCCAATGGACGATCAAACGAAATACCTCTAAGTTCGCATACTTCCAGGAATGGCTGGAAGACGAGAGTCGTCGCCCGCTGTCTTTGTCGATGCCCTTCACGGCGGCAAACGCTCCTTATTCGGGCGATGTGGTTACGAACTACTTCGACAACCTGCTGCCTGATAGCGATCGCATTCGTCAGCGCCTGGCGCAGAAGCACAACACAGGAAGCACCTCCCCTTTCGCCTTGCTGCAGGCGCTGGGACGAGACTGCGTAGGTGCTGCCCAACTTCTGGCGCCGGACGAACGGCCGGACGACCTGTTCTCCATTCAAGGCGATTTGCTGGACGAGCATGCGATCGCGGAGTTGCTGCGCGCGACGACGGCGCCTGCGGGTCAGGGCCGCCAGGACCATAGGGATGACCTACGCTTGTCCATCGCCGGCGCCCAGGAGAAGAACGCCCTTCTGTGGCACTACGGACAATGGTACCGCCCGATCGGAAGTACCCCGACCACCCATATCCTGAAACTGCCTCTTGGCCTTGTAGGAAACAGCCGTGCGGACATGCGCACCTCCGTCGAAAACGAGTGGCTCTGCTCGCAGATCATGGATAAATTTGGCCTGCCTGTTGCCGCCACTGAGATTCTGACGTTCGAGGACCAAAAGGTACTGTCCGTTAAGCGGTTTGACCGTAAGTTTTCCAACGACCTCACCTGGATTGTCCGATTACCGCAAGAAGACATGTGCCAGGCGCTGGGCTGCTCTCCCCTTCTGAAGTACCAGGCCGACGGCGGGCCGGGAATCCAGCGCATCATGCAGCTGCTGCTCTCATCGGAAAGGGCGGATTTCGACCGTCGCAACTTCTTCAAGACGCAGCTCATTTTCTGGCTTCTGATAGCCACCGATGGGCACGCCAAGAACTTCAGCATCATGATCGGACGTGGAGGAGAATACGAAGCTTCCCCGCTGTACGACGTGCTCTCGGCACATCCAGTCATTGGGCATGGCGTGAACTTGATCGCGCGCCAGGAAGCCAAGCTGGCAATGGCAATCCGGGGCGGCGAGAATTACTACCTCGTTGATCGAATCATGCGTCGCCACTGGTCCGCCATGGCCCGACAGGTGGGGCTGGGCGCCCGCGTCGCTGAGGAGCTCATTGAGGAGGTCTTGGCCCAGGCTCCGGTAGTTGCTGAAGCAGTTTGGGGCATGCTCCCTCCAGGGTATCCAGGAGACGTTGCAGATAGCATTCTCTCCGGGATGCTGGCCCAGTGCGATCGACTTGCCAATATGCCACGTGACTAAACGTTCCGGCGCAGGTGCGTGAATAATACAAATGAAAAGGGCCGCTCGAAAGCGGCCCTTATAAATCCTTGGCGGAGAGAGGGGGATTCGAACCCCCGATAGGCTATGAACCTATACACGCTTTCCAGGCGTGCGACTTAAACCACTCATCCATCTCTCCTGCATTCTCACGCTAATCGTGAGAGGCCCGAATTATAGCAGCGTTTCTGCAGAGTGCAAAGGATTTCTGTTGAAACCGGGAAAACCGGTGTCTGACCCGCAGGGTCAGACACCGTCCGTTCAGGCTTAGGAGGTTTCTTTCAGCTGCTCGAGGATGGCTGGGTTTTCCAGGGTGCTGACGTCTTGGGTGATCGCTTCGCCTTTCGCCAGGACGCGCAGCAGGCGGCGCATGATCTTGCCGGAGCGGGTCTTCGGCAGGTTGTCTCCGAAGCGGATCTCTTTCGGCTTGGCGATCGGGCCGATCTCTTTGCCTACCCAGTTACGCAGCTCTGTGGCGATCTGCTTGGCTTCGTCGCCGGTCGGGCGGGCGCGCTTCAGCACCACGAAGGCGCAGATCGATTCGCCGGTAGTTTCGTCCGGCTTGCCCACCACGGCGGCTTCCGCCACCAGCGGGTTGGCGACCAGCGCCGATTCGATCTCCATCGTGCCCATGCGGTGGCCGGACACGTTCAGCACGTCGTCGATACGGCCGGTGATGGTGAAGTAGCCGGTTTCGGCATTGCGGATCGCGCCGTCGCCTGCCAGGTAGTATTTACCGCCCAGTTCCTCTGGGAAGTAGCCGGCCTTGAAGCGGTCCGGATTGCCCCAGATGGTGCGGATCATCGATGGCCATGGGCGCTTGACGACCAGGATGCCGCCGCTGCCGTTCGGTACGTCGTGCCCTGCTTCGTCCACGATGGCAGCCATGATGCCTGGCAGTGGCAGCGTGCAGGAACCCGGCACCATCGGCGTAGCGCCTGGCAGCGGGGTGATCATGTGGCCGCCGGTTTCGGTCTGCCAGAAGGTGTCGACGATCGGGCACTTCTCGCCGCCCACGTTCTTGTAGTACCACATCCAGGCTTCCGGATTGATCGGTTCACCCACGGTGCCCAGCAGGCGCAGCGAGGAGATATCGAAGTTCTTCGGATGCACTTTAGGGTCGACGTCGGAGGCCTTGATCAGCGAGCGGATCGCAGTCGGTGCGGTGTAGAAGATATTGACCTTGTGCTTGGCGATGGTTTCCCAGAAGCGGCCCGCGTGCGGGAAGGTCGGGATGCCTTCGAATACAACCTGGGTGGCGCCAACGGCGGTCGGGCCGTAGGCGATATAGGTATGGCCGGTGACCCAGCCGATATCGGCGGTGCACCAGTACACGTCTTCCGGCTTGATGTCGAAGGACCACTTCATGGTCAGCGCTGCCCACAGCAGGTAGCCGCCGGTGGAGTGCTGCACGCCTTTCGGGGTGCCGGTGGAGCCGGAGGTGTACAGGATGAACAGCGGGTGCTCCGCTTCCACCCATTCAGGTTCGCAGGTAGCAGCCTGGCCTTCGACCAGGTCGTGCAGCCAGATGTCGCGGCCTTCGGTCCAGGCGATATTGCCGCCGGTACGCTTGTAGACCACCACGTTCTTGATGGTGTCGCAGCCGCCCATGGCCAGCGCTTCGTCGACGATGGCTTTCAGCGGCAGCTGTTTGCCGCCGCGCAGTTGCTCGTCGCAGGTCAGCACGGCCACGGCGCCCGCGTCGATGATGCGCTCTTGCAGCGACTTGGCGGAGAAGCCGCCGAAGACCACGGAGTGGGTGGCGCCGATGCGGGCGCAGGCCTGCATTGCAGCCACGCCTTCGACCGACATCGACATATAGATGACGACGCGATCGCCCTTCTTGATGCCGCGCGCTTTCAGGCCGTTGGCGATTTTGCAGGTCTTGTCGTGCAGTTGCTGGTAGCTGACGCGGGTCACCTGGCCGTCGTCGGCCTCGAAGATGATCGCGGTCTTGTCGCCCAGGCCGTTCTTGATATTGCGGTCCAGGCAGTTGTACGAAACATTCAGCTTGCCGTCTTCGAACCACTTGTAGAACGGGGCGTTGTCTTCATTCAGCGTGCGGGTGAACGGCGTTTGCCATTCCACGTGCTCGCGGGCCAGGCGTGCCCAGAAGCCTTCATAGTCGCGCTCCGCTTCGTCGCACAGCGCCTTGTATGCTTCCATGCCTGATACGGCAGCCTTTTCGACGAATGCCGCTGGCGGCGCGAAAATACGCGATTCCATTGGTCCCTGTTGGTCTGCGCCCTGGTTGGTCATGCTTGTCTCCGGTTAGTGATGGTTTGCTTGCAACAATAGAGCTTGTCGCTTACTGCGCCCTTACATTTTTCAGGGTGCCATTTTTGCCATTTTAATCACATCTTTGCCCTCTGGTACAGGCGGCGCTGGCAGCACGCGGTCGACCAGCAATACCAGTTTGCGCCGCACCCATCCGCCCAACTGCCGCTCCAGCAACCAGTGCGAAGCCGAAGCAAGCGGAATCGCCAGCAACAGCGCGAGATAGACCTCATTCCAGCTGCGCGTGTGCAGGTAGTTCTGATCCAGCCAGCGGGTCAAGACCACTTGGCCAAGAAAATGTGTGAGGTACATCGAGTAGGACACGTTGCCCACCCATTGCAGCCAGCCGGGCGTGCGCAGCGTGACCGTTTTGCTGGCAATGGCCAGCGCCAGCAGCATCAGCGCCAGCGGCCAGCCCCACCCTGCCGGCCCGTGGAACCCACCCACGCCGGACCAGCCCCACCACAGCACAAAGCCTGCGCTGCACACCACGGCTTGCCAAGCCAGGGCCACGCTCGGGAAGCGCACATCCGGGTTCAGGTACAGCAGCCCGACCGCCATGCCGGCCACGAATTCCCAGATGATCGGGTTGGTGACCAGTTGCAGGTATGGTGATTCGAACATCAGGTACTGACGCACATCCAGCGTCGGGCCGCCTGCCAACATCGGGAGAAGGACCAGCGTCAGCGCCATCCAGCCCGCGAGCACCAGCCAGCGCAAGCGGCCCGCCAGCATGCTGATGCCGAATACCAGGTAGAAGTACATTTCGAACGCCAGCGTCCACGCCAGCGGGAAAACCAGCCCGAAGAAAGGGGCATCGTTCGGCGTCACCGGGCGGAAAGTCAGCGACTGGAGCAGCATCTGCAGGCGTTCAGCATCCTGGAAGAACCATAGTCCGTCGCGCTTGATGAAGATCCAGGCCAGCGTCACTACCGCATAAGCCGGCCAGACGCGCGCAAAGCGCTTCACTGCGAATAGCGCCGCATCGCGCGGGCCGCCCGCGTCGCGGGTGGTGTAAACCATGATAAAGCCGCTAAGGAGGAAGAACAGGTCAACGCCCATCGCCCCCGGCAAGAACAACGCAGTGGCCAGTCCTTCGTTCGGCGTACCGTCCAGGAAAAAGCGGCCATGTGTCAGGACCACCAGCAGCACGGCAATGCCGCGCAGGCCCTGCACCCAATCGAGCTTCATAATCTTCAGGCAAATTAGACAAAACGGCAATGTAGCACAGCCACTCCACAACCACGCCACCGTTGCGAGTGTAGAATATCGGCTGTTTTTTCAAACGCTCCACCAATATCCGCAGATGACCGAACCTCAGAACACCAACGGCAAACGCCTTAGCCCTATCCCCGCCTTTATCTTCATGTCCCGCTGGCTGCAGCTGCCGCTGTACCTGGGCCTGATCCTGGCGCAGTGCGTCTATGTGTTCCATTTCTGGGTCGAGCTGAAAGACCTGATCGGCGCCGCGCTGGGCGATGCCCATTCTCTCGAACACATTATCGCCGTGACCTTCCACGTGGCTGAAGGCGCGCCCACCAAGCTGACCGAAACCGTGATCATGCTTGTGGTGCTTGGCCTGATCGACGTGGTCATGATCTCGAACCTGCTGATCATGGTGATCGTGGGCGGCTACGAAACTTTCGTCTCGCGCATGCACCTGGAAGACCATCCGGACCAGCCAGAATGGCTTTCGCACGTAAATGCCTCCGTGCTGAAGACCAAGCTGGCAATGGCGATCATCGGCATCTCCTCGATCCACCTGCTGAAGACCTTCATCAACGCCAAAGACTACGATGCCAAGGTCCTGATCGCGCAGACCGTAATCCATATCGCATTCCTGCTGTCCGCAATGGCGATTGCGTACACCGATCGCATTACCACGCTGACGCACAACGATTCCAAGCACCACTAATTAGCCAACGAGCCAATCATGACCATCATCAAGCAAGACGACCTGATCGAATCTGTCGCCGCCGCGCTGCAGTACATCAGCTACTACCACCCAGCCGACTACATCCAGCACCTGGCGCGCGCGTACGAAGCCGAGCAAAGCCCGGCCGCGAAAGATGCGATCGCCCAGATCCTGACCAACTCCCGCATGTGCGCGGAAGGCAAGCGTCCGATCTGCCAGGATACCGGCATGGTGAACGTCTTCCTGAAGATCGGCATGGGTGTGCGCTTTGAAGGCTTCAAGGGCACCGTGACCGACGCCGTCAACGAAGGCGTGCGCCGCGCGTACAACTTCTCCGACAACAAGCTGCGCGCCTCCATCGTGGCCGACCCGCACTTCGAGCGCAAGAACACCAAGGACAACACCCCGGCCGTGGTCCACATGGAACTGGTGGAAGGCAATACCGTGGAAGTAGCCGTTGCAGCAAAAGGCGGCGGCTCCGAGAACAAGACCAAGTTCGTCATGCTGAACCCGTCCGACTCGCTGGTGGACTGGGTGCTGAAGACCGTGCCGCTGATGGGCGCAGGCTGGTGCCCGCCAGGCATGCTGGGCATCGGTATCGGCGGCTCCGCCGAGAAAGCCATGCTGCTGGCCAAAGAGTCGCTGATGGAAGACATCGACATGTTCGAGCTGAAAAAGCGCGGCCCGCAGAACAAGCTGGAAGAACTGCGTATCGAACTGTGCGACAAGATCAATGCCCTGGGCATCGGCGCGCAAGGCCTGGGCGGCCTGACCACCGTGCTGGACGTGAAGATCAATATGTACCCGACCCACGCTGCATCCAAGCCGGTCGCCATGATCCCGAACTGCGCGGCTACCCGCCACGCCCACTTTGTGCTGGATGGTTCCGGCCCTGCCTACATCGAACCGCCGAAGCTGTCCGACTGGCCTGATGTCACCTGGGCGGCCGACACCGAGAAGTCCAAGCGCGTCGACCTGAACACCCTGACCAAGGAAGAAGTGGCTTCCTGGAAGCCGGGCCAGACCCTGCTCCTGAACGGCAAGATGCTGACCGGCCGCGATGCTGCCCACAAGCGCATCCAGGACATGCTGGCCAAGGGCGAGCAGCTGCCGGTGGACTTCACCAACCGCGTGATCTACTACGTCGGCCCGGTCGATCCGGTGCGCGAAGAAGTCGTTGGCCCAGCCGGCCCGACCACCGCGACCCGCATGGACAAGTTCACCGACATGATGCTGGAAAAAACCGGCCTGATCTCCATGGTCGGCAAGGCGGAACGCGGCCCAACCGCCATCGAATCGATCCAGAAGCACAAGTCGGCTTACCTGATGGCTGTCGGCGGCGCTGCTTACCTGGTGTCGAAGGCGATCAAGGGCGCCAAGGTTGTCGGCTTCGAAGACCTGGGCATGGAAGCGATCTATGAATTCGACGTGGTCGACATGCCTGTCACCGTGGCCGTCGATTCCACCGGCACTTCCGTCCACAACACCGGCCCGAAAGAGTGGCAGGTGAAGATCGAGTCCCTGAAAGCGGCGCAGCCAGCATAAATGATCCATCCTGTTCCCTCCTCCGCCGACGCGCCGATCGGCGTCTTTGACTCCGGCGTCGGAGGGCTCTCCGTGCTGCGCCATATCCACGCGCAGCTGCCGCACGAGCACGTGATGTACTTCGCCGACTCCGCCTTTACGCCCTACGGCGCCAAGACGGACGAATGGTTGGTGCAGCGTGCGATTGCGGTAACCGCCTTCCTGCTCGATAAGGGCGCGAAAGCGCTGGTGGTGGCCTGCAATACCGCCACCGTGGCGGCCATCAAGGCAGTGCGTGCGGCATATCCTGCCCTGCCAGTGGTTGGCGTGGAACCGGGCCTGAAACCTGGCGCCGCCGCTACCCGCAACGGCACGGTCGCGGTCCTTGCAACGGCAAGCACGCTGCGCGGGGAGAAGTTCCTGGCGTTGCGCGAGCAGATCTCCGGCACCAGCGGTACCCGTTTCCTGCTGCAGCCATGCGTCGGCCTGATGGAACGCATCGAACAGGGCGACCTGACCGGCGACGCAACGGTGGCCATGCTGAAGGGCTACGTGGAACCGCTGCTGGAACAAGGCGCGGATACGCTGGTTCTCGGTTGCACGCACTATCCATTCGTGCGGGACGCCATCGCGCAGCTCGTTGCAGAGCGCGGCGACGCCGCAGCGGTTACGCTGATCGACACCGGCGACGCTGTCGCCCGCCAGCTGGCACGCCTGCTGGAAGGCGCCGGCCTGCTGCGCCCAGGGGGCACGCCTGCCCACCTGCGTGGCTACACCAGCGGCAATGCGGCAGCCTTGCAGCAGCAGTTTGCCAACCTGCTCGGCCTGCATCCCGAGGTCGAATCGGTCGTCGTTTGAAATATATTTGCCAGTTCCGGCACAAGCCTATATAATCTCGGCTCTGTCGCGCTACGGGGCGATAGAAAAGCAGTCAGTGGTGGCTGTAGCTCAGTTGGTAGAGTCCAGGATTGTGATTCCTGTTGTCGTGGGTTCGAGCCCCATCAGCCACCCCAAGAATTTTAAAGCCCAGCCTCGTGCTGGGCTTTTTCATATCCGGGATGTTGGTAAAATAGAATTAATTTCAGATAACCAATCCAGGACCGCGTGGACTTCCAGTCTTTGAATTGCCCGCAATGTGGCGGGATTCTCCCCCGCCAGGCCATCTGGCGCACCGTTGCTTGCCCATATTGCGACGCCACCGTCACGCGTTCCGATTCGGTTGTCGATATCGCCCGCTTCCACGAGGCGCTCCAGCGATTCCAGAACGATCCCGCCGGCCAGGACGCCCGTTGCGGCGAGCGGCGCTACCGCATCATCCGCCAGCTGTACCAGGGCGCCGGCTCGCGCCTCATGCAGGCGCGGCGCTGTGGGCAGCTGGGTGAACACGTCGTCCTCAAATATGCCGACGCCGCAAAACTGGAGCGCGAACACGACGTTCTCCGCCAACTGCAGGCGGCCGAGATTCCTGGTGCCGCCTATTTTTCCCAGCGCCTGCCGGAATCCATCGCACTGGGCCCGGACGGCAATGGCGGCTCGGTCCTCGTGCTGCGCCACCCGCCGGGCTACTGGGGCAGCCTGGCCGAAGTACACCGCCATTACGGCAGCGGGCTCGATGCGCGCCACGTCGTCTGGATGTGGCGCCGCTTGCTTGAAGTGCTGGCGCATGCGCACACCATTGGCTGGATCCATGGCAGGGTAAGCCTGGAACACATGCTGGTGCACCCGGCCGACCATGGCGTCTTCCTGGTGGGCTGGTCGGCCGCGAAACGCCATGCCGACCAGTCGCTCGACCTGCTGCAATCGGCCTGGAGCATGCGCGCCCTGCTGGCTGGCCAAAGCATCGGTGACGATGCTCCGGCAATTCCTGCATCGGTCCCTGCACCGCTGGCGGAAGTCTTGCACCGCGCCTGCTCGGATGGGCACTGGCTGCGGTCGCATTCCGCCTCGGGCCTGCACCATGCAGTCACCCGCGCAGCGGAAGCCGCATTCGGCCCGCCGCGCTTCGTTCACTTCCACCCAACACCCTAATCGTATTCAGAGGAGCCAAATGGGACACGGTAACTACTCCTTCTCGGCACACGCCGCCCTGGTCGCCGACCGCGCATCCGCGTCGCGCACCGAAGTATTCCAGCAGCGCAGCTGCCATCCGCTGATGAACCCCAAGGGCATCAAGATGCGTGAGTCGCGCGACAACGCCGACCACCCAAATTCGCTGGGCATCGTCTTTGCGCTCGACGTCACCGGCTCGATGGGCGATATCCCGCAACAGCTGGCGACCAAAGAGCTGCCGACCTTCATGCGCCTGCTGATGGCCTGCGGCGTCGCCGATCCGCAGATCCAGTTCATGGCAATCGGCGATGCCGTTTCTGACCATGCACCTTTGCAGGTCGGCCAGTTCGAATCGACCGCGGAGCTGATGGACCAGTGGCTGACCTGGAGCTATATCGAAGGCGGTGGTGGCGGTTCGGGCGAAGAGAGCTATGAACTGGCCTTCTACATGGCGGCGCAGCACACGGACCTCGATTGCTGGGCCAAGCGCCGCAAGAAAGGCTACCTGTTCGTGACCGGCGATGAACTGCCCTACCCTGCGGTATCGCGCCACCAGATCGAAGCACTGGTCGGCGACCGCCTGGACCAGGACTTGCCGATCGAGGAAGTGATCGCCGCCGCGTCCGAGACTTTCCACCTGTTCTTCCTGATCCCCGACCTGCATCGCCGCCAGCGCTGCGAGGCGCGCTGGCGCGAACTGCTTGGCGACCATGTGATCTGCATGGAGGATCCGCAGGACGCCTGCGCGGTTGCCGCTTCCATCGTGGCCCTGACCGAAGGCGCCTTGCCGAAGCTGGACGCCCTGCCTGGCGTGCTGTCCGGCGAAGGGATCAACGGCGGCCGCGTTTCCGCCATCGTCCGCGCCCTGCGCCCCTATGCAGCGCTTCTCGACAAAGGCATGGCGCACGACATCCCGGTGTCATCGCCAGCCGTGGCGCTCGGCGAGCGCCTTTGGTGGAGGCGCCTGTTTGGTTGAGGGCAGGATCGTTTCGGTCATCGGGCTCGCCTTCGGTGACTGCGGCAAAGGCTTGTTCACGGACTACCTGTGCCGCGCTAGGTCGGCGCACACGGTGGTGCGCTTCAATGGCGGCGCGCAGGCGGGACACAACGTTGTCCTGCCGGACGGCCGCCATCACACCTTTTCCCAATTCGGCGCCGGCACGTTCAATCCCGGTGTCGCCACCGTCCTGTCAGCACCGGTCGTGGTTCATCCCACGGCCTTGCTGGTCGAGGAAACCTACCTGCAGCGCGCAGGCGTCAGCGACGCGCTGGATCGCCTGTTCATCGACGCGCGCTGCCTGGTCACCACGCCCTACCATGAAGCGGCCGGCCGCCTGCGCGAACGCGCGCGCGGTGCGGCAGCTCACGGAAGCTGCGGCGTAGGCTTCGGCGAGACAGTGGGCCATGCGCTGGCGCAGCCCGGCCAGGCCCTCCGCTATGCCGACCTGCTGCATCCCGCGCGCGCCCGCGACAAGCTGGAAGCCATGCGCAACAGCCTCAGCGCTTCGCTGCCCGAAGGCGCGCAGGTATTGGCCCCGCAAGACGCAGCAATCATGGACGATCCCGGTTTTGGCCTGCTGTGGCTCGAGCATGCCCGGCGCCTCGTCGCCACGGTGGGGCCCTCTTCGCCCGAACAGATTGCAGCGCAGCTGGCTCGCCCCGGCAGCATTGTGATGGAAGGCGCGCAAGGGATGCTGCTGGACGAATGGCACGGCTTCCATCCGCATACGACATGGAGCAGCACCGGGCCTGCCGCAGCCGAAGCGGCACTGGCCAGCTACGGCCTGTCCGAACGCATCACGCATCTCGGCGCCATGCGCAGCTACCTCACCCGCCACGGCCAAGGCCCCATGCCGACCGAAGACGCGCCCCTGGACACGCTGGCCGAACCGCACAACGCCGACGGCGGCTGGCAAGGCCGCTTCCGCCGCGGCCATCCTGATGCGGTGCTGCTGCGCTATGCACTCGCCAGCGCAGGCCGCATTGATGGCCTGCTGGTCAGCCACCTGGACGCGTTCGAACGCGCCCCCAAACTTCACTGGGCCCACAGCTACAACGTAGATGGCGAGGAAGTCCGCGAACTCCCGCGAGCCGATGCTCCCAGCCTTGCGCACCAGGAGACGCTGTGCAAGCTTCTGGCCACAGCCCAGCCCAACTACGCCCCCGCGCCAATCGACAGCGCTGACGCCTTCCTCGGCGAACTCCAAGCCATCACCAAGCTGCCCGTCATCTGCCGCTCGCACGGCCCGACCTGGCAGCATGTCCGCGATTGAAAACAAATAGGGCGTGTTTCGACCGCATTGCCGCCTAAGCTGGCGGCATGGATACCTACCCAGTCATTGAATTCCGCCGCTACACGACTGTAGAAGGCGGGCAGGCAGCGTTCTCACGCTATTTCGAAACCTATTTCCCGGAAGCCTTCCAGCAACTTGGCGCGATGGCGCTTGGCCAGTTCACGGAGCGAGGAAATCCGAACAGCTTCCTCTGGATGCGCGGCTTCACCAGTTGGGAGCAGCGCGCCGTGGTGAATGCCGCCTTCTACTACGGCCCGGTATGGAAGGAACACAAGGCCACGCTGAACGGCTTGATGACCGACAGCGACAACGTGCTGCTGCTGCGCCCATTGCGGCCGGGCAGCGGCGTGCCGGTGCAGCCCGCCGTGGATCCGTTGCTGGAGCCCGATGGCGCGCAAGGCGAAGCGGTCGCCATCCTGTGCACGGTGAAGCCCGGCCAGCTGGAACGCTTTGCCGAACTGGCAGCGCCAGCCTTTGCAGTGTGGCGCGAGGCCGGATGGAGCGAAGCCGGCACGCTGGCCACGCTCGACATGCCGAACAATTTCCCGCAATTGCCGGTGCGCGGCGACGGCCCGCACCTGCTCTGGCTGGCCAGCGCGCCTGCTGGCAGCACGCCGCCAGCATTGGAAGTGCTCACTGACGCGGCACGTGACCTGCTGCGCGAGCCACCCGAGCGCATCCTGCTGCGGCCGACCCAGCGGTCGCGCTTCCGGTACAGATCGAAAATTTAGGCAATAGCCATTGTGCTACGGCATTTGGTTTGAGGATAAAATAACGACTCAGAGAAACATTGCACTCATGGAAGAAGTCATGTCTGAGTTGAAAGAATTATCCACCTACAGCAAGGACACCCCGGTTGGCCTGCCCGTGGTTGGCGGCCGTGCCGGCGTGTTCGTCCCTACCGACCTGTTCGACCTTGCGAGCTCCAGCACCATTCGCAAAGGCGCAGGCATTGTCGGCTTCGGCAATCCCGACGGTTCGTTGACTGTTTATTTCGAAGCCAACCGCTTCGACGATTCTTCGCTGCACAAATGGGAAAACAAGGCGCGCAAAGCTTACGACCGCATGGTAGCGGTAGCACCGACTGTGTCGAAAGCCAAGATGGATGCCCGGTACCTCGAGCAGGTTGGCTACATCGATGGCGCCGGCATCACGCTGAAGGAGCCGGACCGCCTGACCGACTGGCTGAACCTTTCCAATGCCCTGGATACGGCGCCAGATAGCCCTGTTGTACTTTGGGGTAAAAAATAGCGGACGAGCAATAGTCCTACAAAGGCATCGGCACCTATCCGATGCCTTTTTTGTTTGCTCTTGATTAAGATGAGATCATAATCTTAGGCAGGAGCATCCCATGTCCCACCATCCATTTGCCAGCAGCGCTGTGCTGCTCAGCCTGGTGGCCTCCGCAACTTGGCTGCTGTGCTCGGCGGACGTGCTGACGCACATCCCCCTCTTCTTCCACTGATTACCAGCGACGGCCACGATAGCCGTGGCGATGGTTGGTAAACAGGAAATCAAAGCCGATTGACACCGGCGGGTACGCATAGACTGGTGCCGGCGCATAGTAAGGTGCAGGCGCGACGTACACCGGCTGCGGCGCCACATATACGGGCTGCGGCTGCTCAACATAGACCGGCTCGCTCGAATAGCTCACCGCCGCACCGGAACGCGCTGCAGTACCGTTCGGCACCGGCGTCACCGATACCGTCCGCCATTCGTATGGATTGCTGGAGGCATAGCGCACCGGCTGTTGGGTGGCGCAACCGGCCAGGCCCAGGGCCAGCACCGGCAAGATCATCAAGGTTTTCATGGCATTCTCCTTCCCAGGATTCAACTATAGGGAAAAATCGCGCGCATGTCGCAGCTTTTACAAATGCTTACCGTGGGCAACTCAAATATACGGAATATCGCACTTGTCGACGGCCCGGCCCGCGGCATCGATGCGCTGGGCGCATAGCTGGTAAGTGACCCCATAGTCCATTTCGACACGGTACACCTTGCCATAAGGCAGGGAGACCGTTTCCTGCAGCACGTGCTGGTAGCTCAAGGCCGGCACGTCGGCCGGCACGGCGATCGAAGTATGGAAGTTCCGGCGGCGGTCCTGCTGGCGACGATGCACGTCCACATTCAGGCCCAGGTCCAGGGTGACGCCGCCACGCTCATAGGTGTAGCGCGTGACGTTGCGCGAGGCCAGCAGGACGCCCCACGCGCAAGGCAAGGCATCCGGGCAGTGCTTGAGCTGGGCAAGCGGGAAGATTTCCTCGTTACTGCTTAATTCCTGAAGCTGCCAGATGGTACGGGTACCGTCCAGCTTGCCACTGGCTGCATTGGGCCAGGTCATGGAATTGACAACCACAACGGACTGATTGTTGCGCGCCGGATCATTCGGGTTGCGCCACATTGCGCAACCGGATAGCAAAACGCCGGCTAGTGGAACGAGAAACAGAACTTTCATACGGGCTATCCTGACTAGATACCCGCAGATTAACAAAAAACGGCCCGCGAGGGGCCGTTTTCTTGTAAAGGAACACTAGGTCAGTCTAGTTTCCAGGCGTAGTCAACCTTGGTCCAGGTTTCAGCCGGCGAACCATCCTTGGTGCCCGGCTTGAATTTGCAGGCGCTCAGCGCCTTCATTGCAGCCTTGTCCAGGTTCTTGAAGCCGGACGACTTGTCCAGTTTCGAATCCTTGACGTCGCCGTTGGCGGCAACCAGGAAAGACATGCTCACGGTGCCCTGCTCTTCGTTCATCAGGGACGCTTTTGGATACTCAGCCTTGCAATTCTTGGCATCGAACGATGCCGGTACTTCGGCCGCGAAGGCCGATGCGCCCATTGCGAGCGCTACAGCGATAACACTCAACTTGGTAATCATGATGTTCCCCTACTGAACGAGAAAAGAAATGAATTACAGGGACCAGACGTAGTCGACCTTGGTCCAGGTCTGGGCTACGGCACCGTCCTTGGTACCTGGCTTGAATTTGCAAGCGCTGATGGCTTTGACTGCAGCTTTGTCCAGGTTCTTGAAGCCGCTCGACTTGTCGACCTTGGATTCCATCACTTCACCGGAAGCCGAAATCAGGAAGGACATGGTCACCTGGCCCTGTTCTTCGTTCATCAGGGAAGCTTTCGGGTATTCGGCCTTGCAGTTCTTGGCATCGAATACGGCCGGGGTCTCACCCGCGAACGCGGAAACGGAAACGATGGATGCTGCGATAAAACCAATCAGACGCTTGTTCATTTCAAATCCCAATCAAAATTTTTAAAAGACTGCGGGTGTGTCCCCGATTATTAGAATTCTTCCCATTCGTCGCTGCCGGCAGTGGCGGCGACTACTTTTTTCGGTGCAGGAGCGGCTGCCGGCTTGGCAGCAGGCGCGCGCTTCGCCGGAGCCTTCGGTACCACGGCAACAGCGGTCTGGGTGACGGCCGGCTTGGCGGCGGTCAGTGCATATTCGGTTTCGGCGTCCAGCTTGAAGATCGACACCACGCGCGACAGTTCGCCAGCCTGGTCTTGCAGCGACTGCGCAGCGGCAGCAGCTTCTTCAACCAGCGCAGCGTTCTGCTGGGTCATGGCATCCATCTCGATGATGGACTGGTTCACCTGTTCGATGCCGGCGCTCTGTTCCTGCGAGGCGCTGGCGATTTCGCTCATGATGTCGGTCACGCGGCGCACGGAGGCAACCACTTCATCCATGGTCACGCCAGCCTGGCCCACCAGTTTCGAACCGCGTTCCACTTTCTCGACGGAGTCGCCGATCAGGGACTTGATCTCTTTCGCAGCGCCAGCGGAACGCTGGGCCAGGTTACGCACTTCCGATGCCACCACCGCAAAGCCGCGGCCCTGCTCACCGGCACGCGCCGCTTCAACAGCAGCGTTCAGCGCCAGGATGTTGGTCTGGAAGGCGATGCCGTCGATCACGCCGATGATGTCGACGATCTTGTTGGCGGAAGCGTTGATCGAGCTCATGGTCTCGACCACTTGCGATACCACCTGGCCGCCTTTCAGCGCCACGTCGGATGCGGAAGCTGCCAGTTGGTTGGCTTCGCGGGCATTGTCGGCATTCTGCTTCACGGTGGAAGTCAGTTCTTCCATGGCGGAAGCGGTCTTCTCCAGCGAGGAAGCCTGCATTTCGGTACGGGACGACAGGTCGATGTTGCCGGCCGCGATTTCGCGGGAAGCGGTGCCGATGGTCTCAGTACCCTGGCGCACCTGGCCAACGATGTCCACCAGGCTGTTGCGCATTTCCTTGATTTCGACCAGCAGCGAGTCCTTGTCGGTGGACGAGGTATCGATGTTGACCGACAGGTCGCCGTTGGCGATGGCGCCGGCGATCGAAGCGGTGTAGTCAGGTTCGCCGCCCAGCTGCTTCAGCAGGCCGCGGGTGATGACCCAGGCTGCGAAAATCGACACCACCATGGCGGCCAGGCCAGCCACGATCATGAACAGGCGTGCGGAGGAGAAGCCTTCAGCAGCTTCCACCTTCATTTCTTCATTCAGCTTGTCTTCCAGGGCAGCCAGCTGGCCCAGCGCTTCCATCCACTTCTTCTGCGCCGGCTTGATTTCTTTCAGGTAGGTCTTGGTGGCGGCCAGGGCATCGTTGGCCAGCCACAGTTCGGACGCCTTCTTCACGGCAGGCAGCACCACGGCTTCCTGAGCCTTCACTTGCGCCAGCAGCGATTTTTCTTCTGGAGTGGCATCCTTGGCGTACAGGGTGCTCAACTTGGCGTCGGCATCCTGGTAGCTCTTGAGTTCTTTGTTGATGCGCGCCAGTTCCGGCTCCATGTCGGACGGTTCGGACATCAGGGTCAGGATCTTCAGGTCGCTGACGTTTTCGACGTTGTTGCGCATGTCGATCACCAGGCGGGTCGCGACAGCATTCACACTTACTACATGATCCAGGCGGTCCTGAATCTGAGCCATGCGCCAGATACCGACGATGGTGATAATGACGAGAAACGCCAGTACCAGTGCAAAACCGAGGCCGAGACGGGCCCCCACTTTCATTTTACTCAAATTCATTTCGGCTCTTAATTAGATAGATTTTTGAATGCCTAAAGGATAACGGTATGAAACATTTACCGGATCCACTGACCCTTGCTGCTACGCAAGTATCGACAGTAGCAAACTATGACTGCGAATGCAAAGACCACTATCGCCGCGGGATGAAACCTGTCGTATTTCATCCCTAAAACACACGGTAGGAACCGTAAATAGCATGTGTGAATCAGGGAAATTATAGACGTGAGGTTTCCACACGGCAAGCATATTTTGCTTAAAGTGTGGGCAATTGAACTTTCTATGGAGAAAGAGCTCAGCAGCAGCGCAAAACGGAAGTGAATGCGCAGGACAACCGCGTTTACTTGGTTCGGCTGTAAGCTTCGAGCAAGATGCGCGGATCGCCGGCAGCCAGTTTCTTGGCATCGGACAGGGTCTGGCGGAACTGGCGCGCGCCCTTCAGGCCCTGGGCCAGGCCCAGCATGTGGCGGGTGATGGTATTGATTTTCAGGCCCTTGCCGCCCTCTTTCGCCAGCTGTTCTTCGATGTAAGGCATCATCGCCTCCAGCACCTGCTCGCGGCTGCGCGGCTCTGCGGTCGCACCGTAGTAGCGCTGGTCGAAGGCGGCCATCAGGTAAGGGTTGTGGTAAGCCTCGCGGCCCAGCATGACGCCGTCCACGTGCAGCAGGTGGGTATCGATTTCTTCCAGGGTCTTGATGCCGCCGTTGATCAGGATCTCGAACTGCGGGAAATCCTTCTTGAGCTGGTAGGCGTACTCATACTTCAGTGGCGGGATTTCGCGGTTTTCCTTCGGGGACAGGCCCTTCAGGATGGCGTTACGGGCATGCACCACGAAGGTCGTGCAGCCGGCTTCCGCCACGGTGCCGACGAAATCGCGCACGAAGGCGTAGCTTTCCTCATGATCGATGCCGATGCGGTGCTTGACGGTGACCTCGATATCGACCGCATCCTTCATCGCCTTGACGCAATCGCGCACCAGTTCCGGCTCGGTCATCAGGCAGGCCCCGAAAGCGCCCTTCTGCACGCGCGGCGACGGGCAGCCGCAATTGAGGTTGATCTCATCGTAGCCCCACTTCTCGCCCAATTTGGCGGAAATGGCAAGATCCTTCGGATCGGAGCCGCCAAGCTGCAGCGCCACCGGATGCTCCTCGTCATTGAAGCGCAGATGACGCTCCACATCGCCGTACACCAGCGCACCGGTCGTCACCATCTCCGTATACAGCCAGGTGTACTGCGAGATCAGGCGATGGAAATGGCGGCAATGGCGGTCGGTCCAATCCATCATCGGCGCCACGGACAGGCGGCGGGAAGGCTTGGGGGCGATCGAGGTGGTCATAATGCAAAGGTCAGCAAACGGGGCTGCACATTATACAGGCAAGCGCACAGCCGCGCCCGTGTCAACCTTGGGGTCAGGCTCTTTGGTTGACACGGCCCCGGCCGTGTAGCAGTTGAGCCTGTGTCAACCTGAGCGCCTGACCCCAAGATTGACACGGGGTCAGCCGTTGAACAGCTCTTCGACGCGGGACATCCGCCTGGCCGCTTCGCCGGATAGCGCGCCGGAGGCGGTCATGATCTGGCGGATGCCTTCCAGCGCGCGCTTGCGGTCGACGTCGGCCAGCAGCTTGGGCACCGCCGACATCGCGCGCTCTTCGTCCAGTTGCAGGATCATGTTCTGCTCCTGCACCACTTCCTTGAAGCGGGCCAGCGATACGCGCTCCTTGGCCGGCAGCAGCGCGCGCAACTCGCGCAGCACGCCAAACGCCCGCTCGTCGGCCACCCGCACCTCCGGGCTGCGGGCGATATACAGGATCGAGCGCACCACCGCTTCGCGCTCGCCACCGCTGGCCAGCCGCTTGGCCGCTTCGGTGCGCCGCGCAGCCACCACCGATTCGCGTGCGATATCGCGCCCGATGCGGCGGCGGATATTGGCCGAATCGGCGCGCAGTCCCACCAGCGTTTGCAGCAAAGGCTGGCCGTAGGTGGACAGGAAGAACTGCTCCACCGCCTGGTCTCGTATCACCTGGTACTGGTCCAGCGACGCTACGATCTGCTCCGAAGCCGCCTCCTGCATTTTGAGGAAGAAGTTATCCTTCGCCACCGGCTTGCGCTGCCCCCGAACCTGCTCGGCCAAGTTGCTGATCCCGCTCAGGAAAGGATTCATGTCCGAGAACAGCTCATAACGCATGCGATAGGGATGCATGCGCCGCATCCACTCTGCGCCCTGTTCGTTGGTCGTCGCCTGGACAAAGGGACTGACAAAAGTGCGATACAGGCCCTGGTTGATTTCGGACAGCCGCGCCACCGTGGCAAAACGGCGTTCATCTTCATCGTCATTGCCGCCCAGCGCGCGCAGCTCGTTCAGGTCGCGCCGCTCGAAGCGCACCACGTAGTTGCCGTCGGCCAGCTCTGGGCTATGCACGCCTTCCCCGGCCTTGTCGATGAAGACGGCCTCGTACAGTCCGGGAGGCAGCACGTCGATCAAGTCCATCGAGCGGGTAAACTCCTCGTGCTCCTTGTTGGCGACGGAGGCCGACACGAAGATGCCAAGGTGGCCGATAGATTCGTGCAGCGTGTACACCACCGTCTGCCCGCCCGCCACCAGCGCGGCATCGTCCTCGTACAAATCGAGCAGCCATCCCAGCGCTTGCTGCGGCGGAGTGATGTCGTCGCCCCACGAGCAGAACACCACGATCGGCGAGCGGATATTGCGCAGGTCGATGCGGCGCCCGGCCGTGTCGTGGATGGTGCCGTTGCTCAGGCGATTGCCGACGAACAGGTTATCAGTGATGAACTGGATCTCCTCCGCGTTCAGCAGCACCGGATTGCCCCACCAGCGCTCGAACTCGAGGAAGCGCTTTTCCTCGGTGTCGACATTGGCATATACGTGGTAGCCCTTCTTCCAGTAGGTATTGGAAGGATTCATGTTTTCGAAATTGCTGACCAGGTGCGCGCCGTCGAACTTGCCGTTGCCAAGGTCGCCCGCCAGGGACGTCATCCAGGTGCCGCCGGTCAGGCCGCCCAGGTAGCGCAGGGGATTCTTGCCCCGCACGCCGGCCCAATAAGACAAAGGCGCGCCGGCCAACACCAGCGGGCCGGCCAGCTCGGGATGCAACGCCGCAGTCATCATGATCTGCCAGCCGGCCTGGCAGTTGCCGATCAGGGCCGGCTTGCCTTCCGCCTGCGGGTGCAGGTAAGCCACCTGCTCGATGAACTGCGCTTCCGCATGGCAGACGTCCTCAATGGTCTGCCCCGGCACCGGCGCCGGCAGGAAGCCGATGAAGTAGCAGGGATTGCCGGCCTTCAGGACGACGCCTATTTCGCTGTCCTGCTTCATGCCGCCAATGCCCGGGCCATGCCCGGCACGCGGATCGACCACGATGAATGGGCGCTTGGTGTCGTCGATCTCCACGCCTTCGGGTGGGATGATGCGCATCAGCGAATAATTCACCGGCCGCGCGAGCGTGCGGCCGTCGATGATGGTCTCGAATTCGAAATTGAGCACATGGGGCGCCGTCTCGCGTTCGCGCGCATTGCGCTCCGTCCCGCGGCGATACAGTACGTCCATGAACAGGATCGAGCGCTGCCAGGCGTCGGTCCAGTATTCCACTGCTTGCGCTGCAAGGTTGGTTTGGTCGGCCATGCAATTCTCCCTCAGCGTGTATCTGATCATTTACATGATTACTATGCCCTGCTCCGTTGACACTCCCTGCGCGAAATCCAATACTCGGAACACTATTTTGATCACAGTAACCTTAACACAGGCTACCATGCGCGCCAAAGCATTGTTCTTTATTCTCGCCGCTGCCGGCAGCTCGCACGCTGCCGAACGCCTGACCATCACCGCCAGCCACGAACTGGCGCAGGCGCGCCCCTCCGAAACGATTGCGGTGCCATGGGCTGAAGTCAATCGCGCCTTGCCAGGCGCACTACTACAGAAGATCACGGTGCGTGATGCGTCGGGCAAGGCCCTGCCCTACCAGGTGACCAACGTTCTGCCGGAAGCGAAAGATCCCGAGGGCAAAGGCATCGCCTATGGCGAGCTGATTTTCCAGCACGATTTCGCAGCCGGCGAGCGTAGCGCCACCTTTACCGTGGAGAAAAGCAGCACCGTGTCGCCGCCCTTCCCGTCCAAGGTGTTTGCGCGCTACGTGCCGGAGCGCCTGGACGACTTCGCGTGGGAGAACGACAAGGTGGCGCACCGCACCTATGGCCCCGCGCTGGGCGCACCGGCAGAACCGGGCAGCGGCAAGGAAGTGCTGGAAACGAGCGGCCTCGATATCTGGTTCAAGCGCGTCGATTATCCGATCGTCGACCGCTGGTACAACAAGGGCCACGACCATTACCACCATGACGAAGGCGAAGGCATGGACATGTACAACGTCGGCCGCTCGCGCGGGGCCGGCGGCATCGGGATCTGGGATGGCAAGACACTGTCCACGGCACGCAATTATGCGAAATGGAAGGTACTGGCCAATGGGCCGGTACGGGCTGTCTTCGAACTGTCCTACGACAGCTGGGATGCGGCTGGTGTAAAGGTCGCGGAAGTAAAACGTTTCACCGTCGACGCGGGACACTATTTCGACCAGGTTGAAAGCACTTTCACGTTCAACGGCGTTCCCTCGCTGACTGCGGCCCTGGGGCTGAACCGTAATCCAGCAGACAAGGGACAGGAAGCCGTCGTGACGACGGGACGCGCCGCAGGCTCGCTGAGCCAGTGGGTCGAGCAGAAAAGCAACGGTGCGTTTGGCGTGGCCGTCATCTTGCCGTCCGCTGAAGGTTACGCGCAGGACGACCTGAATGAACTGGTCACTGCGCCTGTCGTCCCAGGCAAGCCGTTGCGCTATTACGCCGGCGCGGCATGGTCGCGCGGCAGCCCGTTCGCCAGCAAGGCTGACTGGGAGCGCCACATAGCCGCCGAGACCGCGCGCATCAAGGCGCCGTTGAAGGTCTCGTACAAGGGCGGTCAATGACATGGCGCAGCTGACACGACGACAGTTTATCCAGGCATCGGCGCTCGCTTCGCTGGCCGGCATCGCCGGCCCTGCCGGTGCGGGCGATGCCGGCGGGGCGGCACACAGTTCCGACACTGCCGCGAATGCCGCGGCACTTGCCGCTGCCTCGGAACCCGACATCCCCCTGCGCTGGCTCGAAGGCGCCGCTCCAGCGCCGTCGCTTGGCACGACCTTTACCGTTCCGTGGCCGCGCGGCCAACAGAAACAACGGCAAACCTTCGTCCTTGCCAGCGCTGCCGGTGAACATCCCATGCAAAGCTGGCCGCTCGCCTATTGGCCCGACGGCTCGCTGAAGTGGACCGCCCATGCGATGCCAGCCCAGAAATCCCTCCCCGTTGACGGCTCCCTGAGCGTCCGGCCCGGCAAGCCCGCTTCCCGTCCTGCCGCCGCCATCGTGGTGCAGGAAGCGCAGGACGCGTTCACGATCGACACCGGCACCATCCGCTGCGTGCTGCCGCGCCGGGGCGAGCAACTGATCGGCAGCATCACGCGCGACGGCAGGTCCATTGCGCAGGCGTGTCGCTTGGTGGCGCTCTGCGACGACCAGCCGGACGCCGGCAACGGCGCCACCCGGCAGCAGCAATTCTCCAGCGCCATCGAACGCACCACCATCGAACAGCGCGGCCCCCTGCGCACCGTCGCGAAGATCGAGGGCCGCCACCGCAGCGCCAACCGCGCCTGGCTGCCCTTCACGGTGCGCCTGTACTTCTACGCTGGCGCCGAATCCATCCGCATCATGCACACCTTCGTGTTCGACGGCGACGAGAGCAAGGACTTCCTGCGCGGCATTGGACTTCGTTTCGAGGTGCCGATGCGCGACGCCCTGCACGACCGGCACGTGCGCTTCAGCGGCGAGGACGGCGGCCTGTGGGGTGAAGGCGTGCGCGGACTGACCGGCTTGCGCCGCGATCCCGGCGCAGCGTTCCGCCAGGCCCAGGTAGCCGGCCTGCCCGTGCCGCCGCTCGGGCAAATGAACAAGCAGGTCAGTGAACGCCTGCAACTGATCCCTGCCTGGGGCGACTACACGCTGTCGCAACTGTCGGCAGACGGTTTCCAGATCCGCAAGCGCACCAGGCCTGGCCACGGCTGGATCAACGCCGCGTGGGGCCGTCGCGCCCCCGGTTGCGGCTACATCGGCGGCACCAGCGGCGGCGTCGCATTCGGCCTGCGGGACTTCTGGCAGCGCCACCCGACCCAGCTCGACATCCGCAGCGCCCACACGGAAAAAGCCGAGGTCACGATGTGGATGTGGTCTCCCGACGCCCCGGCCATGGACCTGCGCTTCTATCACGACGGCATGGGCATGGAAACCCACGAGCAGGAACTGGAAGGCCTGGAGATCACTTACGAGGATTACGAAAAAGGCTTCGGTACTCCGGTCGGCGTGGCACGCAGCAGCGAGATCACGTTATGGGCGCTGGCCGCGACACCGCAGCGCGAGCAGATGGTGCGCATGGCCGCCGCCGTGCAAACCCCTCCGCAACTAGTGGTCTCGCCCGCCCGCTACCTGGCGACCGGCGTGTTTGGCCCGATGTGGGACTTGCCGGACCGTTCCTCCCCCGCCCGCGCCGACCTCGAAAATGAATTGGACAAGCGCTTCGACTTCTACCGCAACGAGGTCGAACAGCGCCACTGGTACGGCTTCTGGGACTACGGCGATGTCATGCACACCTACGATGCCGACCGCCACACCTGGCGCTACGATGTCGGCGGCTACGCCTGGGACAATTCCGAACTGTCGCCCGACCTGTGGCTCTGGTACTCCTTCCTTCGCACCGGCCGTGCCGACATCTTCCGCCTGGCCGAAGCCATGGCGCGCCACACCAGCGAAGTCGACACCTACCACCTGGGCCGCTTCGCCGGACTGGGCTCGCGCCACAACGTGCAGCACTGGGGCTGCAGCGCCAAGCAGCTGCGCATCAGCCAGGCCCTGTACCGCCGCTACTATTACTACCTGACAGCCGACGAACGCATCGGCGACATCATGCGGGAACTGCTGGATGCCGACGCCAGCCTGGCTGCCGTCGACCCGCTGCGCAAACGCGCCGGCGCGCTGCAAGGACCGTACACGGCGCGCGCCAGTTTCGGCACCGACTGGAGCTCGCTGGCCGGCACCTGGCTGGTGGAGTGGGAGCGCACCGGCGACAAGCGCTGGCGCGACATGCTGCTGGCCGGGATGCGCGACATCGCCGCCATGCCGCAAGGCTTTTTCAGCGCCAATGCCATGGGCTACGACCGCAGCAGCGGCCACCTGCACAACACCCAGGGCGGCAAAGTCACCGCCAGCCACCTGAACGTCGCCTTCGGCGCGCCTGAAATCTTCGCCGAACTGATTGGCATGCTCGACCAGCCGCGCTTCGAGCAAGCGTGGCTGCGCTACTGCGCCCTCTACAACGCAAGTCCTGCGGAGCAGCAACGCGAACTTGGCGGGCCCCATGGCGGCACCAATGCCCTGCGGGTCGGCCACTCGCGCCTGACCGCCTACGCGGCCTGGCGCCGCAAGGATGCGGAACTTGCGCGCAGGGCGTGGCAGGAGTTCTTTAGCGGCCGTACGCCAGCGCTGCGCGGCACCACCATAAAGGGTCCAGACGTGCTGGTGCCGGTCAGCGAAGTGCCATGGATGACCACCAACGACACCGCGCAATGGGGCCTCGCGGCCATCCAGAACCTGGCGCTGGCAGGCGCGCAGCTTCCAACCAAACCATAACAAGCCAACGAGACATGAAGACCAGATTCCTTGCAGCGCTGCTGGCAGCTGCCCTTTCCGGCCACGCCCTGGCCGACGGCCGTTCCACCGTCAACTTCGACGCCGGCTGGCGTTTCCTGAAAGCGGACGCCAAAGGGGCGGAGAAGCAGGCCTTCAACGACGGCAAGTGGCGCGCCCTGGCTGTGCCGCATGACTGGAGCATCGAAGGCCCGTACGACCAGGCCAATCCCAGCGGCCGTGGCGGCGGCTACTTGCCCGCCGGCATCGGCTGGTACCGCAAGACTTTCTCACTTCCGCAATCGGAAGCGAAGCGCCGCGTGCGCATCGAATTCGATGGCGTCATGTCCAACAGCGAAGTCTGGATCAACGGCAAACTGCTTGGAAAGCGTCCTTACGGATACAGCAGCTTTTCCTACGACCTGACGCCCCACCTCAAGTTCGGCAAAGGCCAGTCCAACACCATCGCCGTACGCGCCGACAATTCCGCCCAGCCGGCCTCGCGCTACTACACCGGCGCCGGCATATACCGGCATGTGCGGCTGGTCAGCACCGAGGCCGTGCAATTCGGCGACGGCGGCGTGTATGTCACCACGCCTGAAATCACTGCCGCCGGCGCGAAGCTCGCTCTGCGTTCCGACGTCCGGAACGCCGGCAGCGCCGCCGGCGAATACACGCTGCAGGTAACCGTCTACGACCCCGATGGCAAGGCGGTGCAGGACGGCGAGGTGCGCCGGCAAATCGCTGCCGGCGCCTCCGCCGACATCGCGCTGGACCTCTCAGTGGCCGCGCCGCAGCGCTGGTCGCTCGAATCGCCAAAGCTGTACCGCGCCGTGGCCACGCTGCGCAATGGCGGCACCGTGCTGGACCAGCACACCAGCACCTTTGGCATCCGCGATTTCAGGTTCGATGCCGATACCGGGTTCTGGCTGAACGGCGTCAACCTCAAAATCAAAGGCGTTTGCCTGCACCATGATGCCGGCGCCCTGGGCGCCGCCGTGCCGCTGGATGCCTGGCGGCGCCGTTTCGAGCTGCTGCGCGAGGCGGGCGTCAACGCCATCCGCACCTCGCACAATCCTGTGGCGCCGGAATTCCTCGACCTGGCCGACCAGATGGGCTTCCTGGTCATGGACGAGACCTTCGACACCTGGAACGAGGCAAAGCACAACGGCGAGCAAGGCTACAACCGCTTCTTCACCGACTGGTGGGAAGCCGACACGCGCGCCATGGTCCTGCGCGACCGCAACCACCCGAGCATCATCCTGTACAGCGTGGGCAACGAGATCCATGACAACCTGGACAATCCGGAAGGCTTCCGCAAGTACAAGCAGCAGCAGGACCTGGTGCACCAGCTGGACCCGACCCGCCCCGTCACCATGGCGCTGTTCCGTCCCGGCCTCTCCAAGGTGTATGAGAACGGCTTTGCCGACATGATGGATATCGTCGGCCAGAACTACCGCGAGAACGAGCTGGTGGCGGCGCACAAGGCCAAGCCGGCCCGCAAGGTGATCGGCACCGAAAACAACCATGCCCTTTCAGCTTGGCTGGCGTTGCGCGACAATCCTTTCATGGCGGGCCAGTTCCTGTGGGTCGGCTTCGACTACCTGGGCGAGGCCGATTGGCCGATGACGACCTACGACCAGGGCCTGTTCGACCGCGCCGGCAACTGGAAGCCGCGCGGCCTGCAGCGCCGCAGCTGGTGGTCCGGCAAGCCGGTGGTGCACATCGTGCGCAGCCAGGATAACGGCGGCGTCGGGCCGCTGCGCGCTGACTGGACACCGACCGACATCCATACCTACGACGACGCCAAGGTCCAGGTCTACAGCAATGCCGAGGAGGTCGAACTGTTCCTCAACGACGCTTCGCTGGGCGTGAAAGCCAAACCGAAGAACGATTCCCCGCGCCAGTGGGACGTCACGTTCGCTCCCGGCAAACTGCGCGCCGTGGCGCGGAACGGCGGCAAGGACGTGGCATCGGACGAGCTACAGACCGCCGACGCGCCTGCGCGCATCGAGCTCACCACCAGCCGCAGCGAGTTGGGCGACGGTTTCGACGACGCGGCCTTCGTCTGGGCGCAGATTGTCGATGCCAAAGGCGTCCCCCATCCGAATGCCACGGCCGCCATCACCTTCAGCATTGACGGTCCCGGCGTCCTGGCTGCCGTCGATAATGGCGATAACACCAGCCACGATTCCTACCAGTCCAACCAGTGCAAGCCGCAGTTTGGCCGCTGCCTGGCGGTGGTGAAAGCCAGTGCCGCCGAGGGCGCCATCACGCTGCGGGCTTCCGCTCCGGGCATCGCAGCGGGGTCCGTCAGCATCGCGGCGGGGAGGAAATGATGCCCGCGCCACGCCTTGCAGCCACCATCCTGCTTGCCGCCGGCACGTTCGCGCAAACTGCAAGCGCCGCTGCGCCTGAACCCCGGCACTTCGCTTTCGGCGACGCCCCCGTTGCCGCCAGGAGCGCCGCTGTCGTTGCCGTTACTCCCGATATGGCCTACACCGCTGCGCGCGGCTACGGCTTCGAACCCGGTGCGGCGCCCGGAGCCGGCAAACCATTCTATTTCTCAGTCGACCTGCCCGAAGGCAGCTACAAGGTCACCGTTAAACTCGGCGGCGCCGCTGCCGCCAGCACCACCGTCAAGGCGGAGCTGCGCCGCCTGATGCTGGAGAACGTGCAGACCGCCCCAGGCCAGTCGCAGGTCAAGACCTTCACGGTGAACATCCGCACGCCCCGCATCGCCGCTGCCAACGACGTCGCCGCCGGTGAAGTCCAGTTGAAGGCCCCGCGCGAGACCGTACAGGAGGCCTGGGCCTGGGACAACCGCCTGACGCTTGAATTCAATGGCAACAACCCATCGCTGCAATCGCTCGATATCGAGCCAGCAAACGGCCGCACGGTCTTCCTGCTTGGGGATTCGACCGTCAGCGACCAGCCGCAGGAACCGTACAGCAGCTGGGGACAGATGCTGCCCCGCTTCTTCAAGCCTGGCAGCGGCATCGCAGTCGCCAACTATGCCGAGTCGGGCGAGACCTACCGTGATTCGCTGGCCCGGCACCGGCTCGACAAGATCCTGAGCCTGCTCCATCACGGCGACGTGGTGCTGATGCAGTTCGGACACAACGACCAGAAGCAGATCAAGGATGGCAAGGGCGCTCCTTTCACTACCTACAAGGAGGAGATCCGCGAGTACGTGCAAGCGATCCGCAAGCGTGGCGGCCTGCCCGTCATCATTTCGCCGATGGAGCGCCGCAATTTCGACGCCAACGGAAAGATCGTCCCTTCCCTGGCCGACTATGCCGAAGCCGCACGTCAGTCCGCCACGGAACTGAAGACACCCTTCGTCGACCTTAACGCAATGAGCAAGGTGTTTTACGAAGCGCTCGGCCCCGAAGGATCGAAGGCGGCCTTTGCTTCCCCTGCCCCCGGGAAGATCGACAATACCCACCACAATAATTACGGCAGTTATGAGCTGGCCAGGCTGGTAGTGAAAGGCATCCGCGATAACCGGCTTCCCCTGGTGGCCGATATCGCTTCCGACGCGGCCGTCATCGACCCGGCCCATCCGACGACGCCCGAACGCTTTGCCGTCCCGGCCAGCCCGAACCGGGCCACAGAACGACCACCTGGCGACGATGCCAATGCCGGCGACGCCTGGCTGTTCGCCTATTTCACCGGCAATGGAGAAGACGGTCTGCACTTCGCAAGCAGTACTGACGGCTACCGTTGGGAGAAAGTCGGCTTCGGGCGCAGCTACCTGGCGCCGAAGGTGGGCAAGGCAAAACTGATGCGCGACCCGTGCATCGTGCGCGGTCCGGACGGCACTTACCACATGGTCTGGACCAGCGGCTGGAACGAAAACAATATCGGTTACGCTTCTTCGAAAGACCTGGTCAACTGGTCCGGGCAGAAGGAACTGCCGGTGATGGCGCACGAACCCGGCGTCCTGAACACCTGGGCGCCGGAAATCGTGTGGGACGAAAAGCGCAGCGAGTTCCTGCTGTTCTGGGCCTCCACTATCCCGGGCAAATTCCCTGCGCCGCCCGCTTCGCCGGAAGGCAAGTACAACCACCGCATGTACGCCACCACTACGAAGGACTTCGTCACCTTCACGCCCACCCGGCTGTTCTACGATCCCGGTTTCAGCGTGATCGACGCGACCTTCCTGCGTGCGGACGGCCGCAACCTGCTGCTGGTGAAGGATGAAACCCGCGTCCCGGCGCACAAATACCTGCAACTGGCCGATGCTCCCGACCTGCAAGGCCCCTTCGGCACGCTCGGCAAGCCCTTCACCCCGCCCGGCCTCTGGGTCGAAGGACCAACCGCCATCAAGGCCAACGGCGAATACCTGGTCTACTACGACGCCTACCAGGCAAAACGCTATGGCGGCATGCGGTCGCGCGACCTGGTCAATTGGGAGGACGTCAGCGATCGCATGCACTTCCCCGACGAGGGCACGCTGCAGCGCATGCGCCACGGTACCGTCTTCGCAGCGCCGGCCGCCACCATCGCGGCGCTGAACGCGGCGGCCGGACCGGCCACCACGGTCGCGAGCTCGCAGAATTACGAAGCGCGTGTGCCTTACCAGAGCTATTTCGCCGACTACCTGGCGCTGCGCAAGGGCCGGCCGGCGGAGCTGCTCTTCATCGGCGATTCGATCACCGAGCAATGGCGCTGGGGCGCGGGCGCTCCGGTCTGGAAGCAGCGCTTCGAGGACCGCGCCTTCGACTTCGGCCTTGGTGCCGACAAAACCCAGCACGTGCTGTGGCGCCTGCAGAACTTCGACCTGTCCTTCCTCAAGCCGAAAATTGCCGTGCTCATGATCGGCACCAATAATGTCGGCGATTCGCCGGAGGACATTGCCGCCGGCGTGCGCGCCGTGATCGCAGCCATCCAGGACAAATTCCCCGGCGTGAAAGTGGTCCTGTGCAGCATCCTGCCCAATGCGCGCGCCAACGACAAGATGGCCGCCGCCAACAAGCTTCTGGCGCCGTTGGCCGACGGGCGCAATGTGCTCTACCTCGACCTGGCATCGAAATTCACGCCCGAAGGCGACAACTGGAAAGGCCTGAGCCGCGACAAGTTGCACCTGACCACCGAAGGCTACGCCACGTGGGCGGCCGAACTGGAATCCCTGCTCTCCACCATTGCCGCCGCCAAGCCATGACATTCCGCACACTCCCCTGTCTCACCCTGATGGCCGCCTGCGTGGCGGCAGCTGTCGTGCAGGCGGCGCCGTCACAGCGCAGCGTCTACGACTTCAATCCCGGCTGGCGCCTGCTGGTGGGCGACCCGGCCGGCGCCAGCCAGCCCGGCTTCGACGACCAGGCATGGAAGCAGGTTACGCTGCCGCGCGCCTGGAACGAAGACGACGCCTTCAAGAAGGACATCGCCGACCTTTCCACCGGCATCGCCTGGTACCGCAAGTCTTTCCGCCTTCCGCCCGGATCTGCCGGCGGCAAGATCTTCCTCGAGTTCGAAGGCGTGCGGCAGGCGGCGGAGGTGTATGTCAATGGCAAGCAGTTGATCCTGCATGAAAATGGCGTGATGGCGTTTGGCGTCGACATCAGCGACGCCGTCCAGCCTGGCGACAATATGATCGCCGTCCGCACGGACAACGCCTGGGATTACCGGGAGAAGGCAAGCAACCAGCGCTTCCAGTGGTCGGACAAGAACTTCAACGCCAACTACGGCGGCATCCCGAAGAACGTTCGCCTGCACGTGGCTGGCAAGCTTTACCAGACCTTACCCCTCTACTCGTCGCTTGGCACCACCGGAGTGTATGTCTATGCCAAGGGCATCAACGTCGCGGCGCGCACGGCCAATGTCCACGCCGAATCGCAGGTCCGCAATGAAACGGGGCGGCCGCGCACTTTCGCCTATGAGGTAAAAATCCGCGACCGTGACGGCAGGCAGGTAGCCAGCTTTAACGGTCCGCCGCAGACGCTTGCCGCCGGCGCCACCGGCACCGTCAGCGCCGGAGGACGTGTCGAGCAACTGAATCTGTGGAGCTGGGGCTACGGCTACCTGTACGACGTCGATACAACGCTCAAGGTCAACGGCAAGGCCGTCGACACGGTACGCACCCGCACCGGCTTTCGCAAGACCGAATTCGACTTTGGCGTAGTCAAGCTGAACGACCGCGTAATCCAGCTCAAGGGCTACGCCCAGCGTACCTCCAATGAATGGCCGGCGGTGGGCATGTCCGTTCCGCCCTGGCTGAGCGATTACAGCAACCGCCTGATCGTTGAAGGCAACGGCAACCTGGTGCGCTGGATGCACACCACGCCGTGGAAGCAGGACGTTGAATCGCTCGATCGCCTGGGCATCATGCAGGCCATGCCGGCTGGCGATTCCGAAGCGGACGTGACGGGGCGCCGCTGGGAACAGCGCATCGCCCTCATGCGCGACGCTATCATCTACAACCGCAACAATCCCAGCATCGTTTTCTACGAGTCCGGCAACCGTGGCGTTTCGGACGAGCATATGCAGGAGATGAAAGCGCTGCGCAACCATTTCGATCCGCACGGCGGCCGCGCTTCCGGAAGCCGTGACATGCTGGGCAGCCGCTTCAACGAATACGGCGGCGAAATGCTCTACGTGAACAAGAGTGCGCGCCAGCCTTTCTGGTCGATGGAGTATTCGCGCGACGAAGCGCTGCGCAAGTATTGGGACGATTTTTCTCCGCCTTTCCACAAGAACGGCGACGGTCCCCTGCACAAAGGGAAAGACGCCAGCGCCTACAACCGAAACCAGGACACGCACGCCATCGAGGACGTGCTGCGCTGGCACGACTATTACGCCGAGCGTCCTGGCACCGGCCGCCGCGTCAACAGCGGCGGCGTGAATATCGTGTTCTCGGACACCAACACCCATCATCGCGGCGCGGAGAACTACCGCCGCAGCGGTGAAGTGGACGCCATGCGCATTCCGAAGGACGGCTACTTTGCCCACCAGGTCATGTGGGATGGCTGGGTCGATGTCGAGAAGCCTCGGCTCCATATCATCGGTCACTGGAACTACGCCCCTGCGACAAAGAAGGACGTCACGGTCGTCTCCAGCGCGGCGGAAGTCGAACTGCTGCTGAACGGACGCTCCCTTGGCAAGGGCCAGCGCAGCGCGGGCTTCCTGCACACCTTCCCTGCCGTTGCCTTCGAAGCGGGCGAGCTGAAAGCCATCGGCTACGCATCCGACGGCAGGCCGGTCGCCGAGGCGACTTTGCATACAGCCGGAGCGCCGGTCGCGCTGCGCCTGAAGGCCGTCACCGGTCCTGGCGGCATGCGCGCCGACGGGGCAGACATGGCCCTGTTCGAAGTGGAAGCCATCGACGCCGAAGGCCGTCGCAACCCGGTCGCGCTGGACATGGTGGACTTCAAGCTGGAAGGGCCTGCCGAATGGCGCGGCGGCATCGCGCAAGGTCCGGACAATTACATCCTGAAGACCAGCCTCCCCGTCGAGGGCGGCGTCAACCGAGTCCTGGTGCGCAGCACGACCCGGCCTGGCGCCATCACCCTGCGCGCCAGCGCCCAGGGAGTGCAGCCTGCCGCCGTCACCCTGCACTCGCATGCGGTTCCACAGCAAGGCGGGCTGGCTGACGGCAGCGCCGCCGGCGGACTGCCGTCCTACCTGGAACGCGGCCCGACGCCGGCAGGTCCATCGTTCAAGGTGTCGCGCGTATCGGTCGGCGTGGCCAGCACCACGGCAGGCAGCAACGACGCTGCCGGCGCCAGGACCATCGACGACGACGAGACCACCGGCTGGACCAGCAGCCAGGAAGCCGGCAAGCGCTGGATCGCTTATGAGCTGGAAAATCCTGCAACGCTGACGGCAGCCAGCCTGCGCCTGTCCGGCTGGCGCGAGCGCAGCTACCCGATCCGCATCACGGTCGACGGTGAAGAAGTGTTTGCCGGCGACACGCCGAAAAGCCTGGGCTACGTCACCCTGCCTTTGCGGCCGGTACACGGCTCCAGCGTGAAGATCGAACTGACCGGGCCCACTGTGGACAGCGACGCTCTGAAATTGACCGAAGTCGACGCCAACGCCGTGCCGGATACCGGCGCCAATCGCGCGCCACGCGGCGTGCTGTCGATTATCGAGGCAGAGTTCTACGAAAATCCGAAGAAGTAAGCACTGCGGCTCGCCGCCGCAGTGCTTTCCCCGCTTACTTGCGGGTGACCAGCTGCAGCGAGCTGTCGTTGATTTCGAACTTGTGCGACTTCAGCATGTTGATGACTTCCGCACCGGCCAGCAGCACCGGCCCATAGCCATGGGCAGCGAACACATTGATCGGGCGGTAATAGTAAAAGGCAGGATCGAATCCCATGCCGGTGCCGACGCAGGTGCCCTCCACCTGGCCCTTGGCGTTGACTTTGGTGGCGACGGCATTCCAGGCCAGCATGACGGCCGGAGCGTAGGCCATGCGGTCGATATAGCCCTTGTTGATGGCACGCGCCATCGAGTAGGCGTAGATGGCGGTGGCGGAGGTTTCGAGATAGCTGTCCGGACGGTCCAGCAGTTGGTGCCAGAAGCCGGTGCCATCCTGGTAAGACGCCAGGCCTTTCACGTGTGCGCGCAATTGCTTGAGTACCGCCTCGCGGCCCGGATGGTCTTCCGGCAGAACGTCCAGCACTTCCACCATCGTCATCACCGCCCAGCCGTTGGCGCGGGCCCAGTGGAATTCCGGATGTACCTCCATGCCTTGCACCCAGCCGTGCATGTAGATGCCCTTCTGGGGATTGAACATGCGCTGCGAGAACTGCAGGATCTGCTTTACCGACTCGTCGAAGTATTTGCGCTCGCCGGTCAGCTTGCCCAACTGCGCCCAGGCCGGCACGCCCATGAACATATCGTCCAACCAAAGGGTATCTGGCTGCGGGCGCAAACGTGCGAGCGTACCGTCGGCCAGGCGATGCTCCTTGCTGCCGATGAAATTACGGCAGGAATCGAGCAGCGGCGTTACATCGGCTTGCAGGCCGTTGCGCTTGGCCTTGACGAAGGCTGCGCACAGCGCCCCGATATCGTCCAGTGCGTGCGGTTCCAACGTGCGCAGCACCGGGGACTTGGCTTGCGGATTAGCCTTCAGGCGCGCCAGGGTCGGCCTGGCCAGGTCGGCCAGCAGGGCCACGCGCCTATTGGTGTAATCAACATAGCGCTGTTCGCCGGTGGCGGCGCCGGCTGCCAGCATGCCAGCGTAGGTGACGCCCCATTCGTAGCTGGTGAGCCGGTAATCGCCCTGGGCGAAAACGGTGTTGTCGTCGATCTTGCTGAAATCCCTGATCTCCTGCTTGGTGTTCTGGTCGATCACCTTGGCCGGGGTCACCGCGTCGAGGTAGGTGAAGACGCGGTCCAGCACTTTGCTCACGTCCGCCACGGTCGGCGCGCCGTACGGGGTCGGGTAGTCCGGCTTCATCAGGTGCAGCGGCGCTGTCACGTCGTTGAGCGGAGCTTGCGGGGCAGCATACGCCGGCAACGCCAGCGCAACCAGGATTGCGGTCAGCAGGTGGTTCTTTCGGTTCATTCGTTTGTCTCTCGTTGTTATCACTTCAGCAGGTAAACCTTGAAATCGCGGATCTGCTGGTGCGAGTGCGTGCTGCGGAAGCCGAAGTGGCCCTCGCGCAGCGGCTTGGCATCGCGCCAGTTGAAGTATTCCTCGCCGTCCACCGTCATGCGGGTGCAGCCCTCGCGCACCGCAATCTCGATGGCATATTCCCTGTTCGGCTGCAGCAGGTGCGCGGCATCGTTGCGCTCCGCCAGCAGGAGGCGCCCGCCCTTGCCGTCGTATTTACGGAAACGTGTTGTCGTATTGCCGTTGCCGCCAATGCCGGCGTAGTACAAGGAAAGGTTGTCGTATTGCGCGAACGTGCCGTCGCGGGTAAACAGCTTGCGGCTGGCGGGATCGCTGGCCATCCAGAACTGGTTCATGTCGGACAGGCGGTCGTTCGGCCCGCCAGCCATGACCACCTTGCGCTTGTAGCTGACCAGGATGTCGCCCTTCAGCTTTGGCTTGAACCACAGCGTGGCGTCGCCCGGCAGGTCCATGACCAACCGGCCCTTGGCGGCGCCGATGCGAGCCGCTTGCGTCCCGGATGCGCCGCGCCTGTACTCCGCCTGCCATTGCGCCAGCCCCCTTGTGAAATCGTCGGCATACAGCAGCTTCCCGCGCTCACCGGAAAAGGTGCAGGCTTGCGTTTCCCGCTGGGAGAGCCAGGCGGCAACCGGGTTATCGGGCAAGGACTTCAGGGCCGCGACCACGCCTTCGGCATTGAAGCGTGCGCCGGCGTCATTGGTATGGGTACGGGCGTCGGAGAAGAAGCCATTGACCGCTGCGGCTCCCAGGCGCCGGTAGCCGTCGCTGACCGTCATGGTGAGGTCGGCGAACAATGCGCCTTCGCGAGCCGCGACTTCGCGGTCCCATTCGGCAAAATTGGCAAAGTCGCGTCCCTGTTCCCAGGCATCCCGGTGCGGCACAGGCGACAGCAGCACCACGCGCGCTCCGCGTGCCTTCGCGTCCTGCACGTAGCGTGACATATACCAGCCGAAGGTATGCACTTGTTCCTGGCTGCCGTCCTGGCGTGTATCGGTGACGGTTTCCGGCCCGGTACCGGGGGCCGATGCCCTATTCTTGTTGGCCGGGTCGCCGATGCGGCCGCCATCGTTGTGGCCGAACTGGATCAACACCACATCGCCCGTCTTCAACTGGCCCAGCACGCGCTCCCAGCGTTCTTCGGTGAAAAAGGTGCGGCTGCTGCGTCCGCCTATCGCATGGTTCACGACGTTCACACGCGAAGTATCGAAGTAAGGCGCGATGCGTTCACCCCAGCCGATGGCGCCGTTCTGGCCGCCGCTCCGGACGGTGGAATCGCCCACGATGAAAATGCTGGGCAGGCGCGGATCGCGCGGCTGCTCGCCCTTGATCTTGGCGGCATCCACCACCGGACGCTCGTCCTCGGCGGCGGCGATGCTGTCCGCGCGCGGCGACAGCGCGGCAAGCAGCATCGGGAGCCGCAGCGCCTTGATGCCTGCTACCACGGTGCGCGCATTCAGTTCGGCGCCGGCAAGGTTGGTATGCACCCGCTCATCCGGCGTCACCTGCGGGAACAGCTTCGTCACCTCGTCGCGGCCCAGTGCATCGTACTGGCGGGCCACCTGTTCGTTCAGGTCGATGAAACCCACATTCTGCTGCCGCGCTACTGCCGCCGCCCAGCCGGCATAGTCGCCGCGCGCGCGCACAACGCGGCCTTCCGCGTCCCAGGCCTTGCGCGGGATCGGCGACGCCACCACCGGCGTCGCACCGCGCTCGCGGATGGCGGCGATGTACATGCGCAGGTACCAGCCGTAGCTGCGCACCGTTTCGTGCTTGCCGGTCAACAGGTTGTCGATCTCCTGGCTTTCTTCGCCAAATCCGCGGATGGTGCCGCGCGCACGCGAGGTATCGTTGATGGCCGAGCTGTCGTTGTGCCCGAACTGCATGATTACCACGTCGCCCGGCTTGACCAGCGCCAGCGTGCTCGCCCAGTGACCGCTCGTCAGGTAGGTGCGGCTGCTCAAGCCGCCCACGGCGCGGTTCACCACATTCACCCTGGCAGGATCGAAATAGGCCGCAATCGGATTGCCCCAGCCCCACTGCCCTTGCGCTCCCTTGCCCTGGCCATCGTCGCGGCCATTGCGCACGGTAGAATCCCCGATCAGGATCAGCGAAGGCAACGCAGGGTTGGCAGGTTCCGGCAGCGTGACCTGGGCCCGCGCGGGGTCGGTGTTGACGGCAACGGGAGGCTGCTGGGCGCAGCCCGCCAGCAGGAGGGTGTAGGCGGCGGCGCTGGCAAGCGCCTTTTGGAAGCTGTTCATGCGGCCAATTCTAAGCGAGCGCGTTTCGGCCAAAACGCCCCCGGTTTAAAGAATCAAGAAAATGAGCAATATGATCAAAAGAAAGCGCCGACAATCAAATTCCTTCAACAGGCGATGCATACCAAGATGAAACGACTGACCACCTGCGCCATGCTGTGCGTGGCGCTTTTCCTCTCCACCGCGGCACAGGCGCAGATAGGCAAGCGCTTCCCTTCCGAGCGCAAGGTCGTCAAGGACCCGGTTACCGGCACCATGCTGACCTTTCTCACCAGCCAGCCGCATGGCGACGCCAAGATCTACCCGACGCACCCGCAATGGACTTCCGACGGCAAATGGCTGGTGTTCCGTTCCAACCGTGTGCGCGGCGAAGCGATGGCCGTCAACGAAGCGACCGGGGACCTGGTGCAGGTGACCGAAGGCGGCTACCTCGGCATGCTGAACCTGGCCCGCAAGGCGATGAAGCTGTATTTCATGCGCAAGGACGGCACGCCGGGCCGGGTGCAGATCGTCGAAGTCGACCTGGGGCGGGTCCTGGCCGACAGCCAGGCAGGCGCCATGCAGCCTGCAGCCAGCTACCAGCGCGTGGCAGGGATCACGCCCGCAGAACTGGAGGCCGGCGGCGACATGGCCCTGGATGCGGACGAGGAATGGGTCTATTTCAGGGTCGGCAAGGAGGCTTCGGCTCTCCACCTGAAGCCCGGCACCAGGATCGAACCCAATTTCGGCCCGCGCAATATGGGCGCCGGGCCGAACGGCATCGCACGCATGAACCTGCAGACGGGCGAAATCCGCCACGTAGTGTCGGTCCCCTTCCAGATCGGCCATATCCAGGCCAACCTGTGGCAGGCGGGCGAGATCGTCTTCTGCTGGGAGACCGGTGGCAAGTCGCCGCAGCGCACCTGGACCGTGCAGGCCGACGGCAGCGACTTGCGCCCGCTGTATCCGGAAGCGCCGTATGAATGGGTAACGCACGAGGCGGTGATCGGCAAGGACGAGGTGGCGATGGCCATCATGGGCCATCGGCCCGTGGCGGGCGGCGGAGGCGGTGTCGCGGCGCCGGCCACCGGTGTGTATGGCGCAAATCCGGGCCAGGATGCCGGCTGGGGCAACAGCGGCACGCGCGAAAAGCCAACCGGCCTTGCCATCGTCAACCTGCGCACCCGTGAAATGACCATCGCCGGTCAAACTCCTTCAGGCAGCGGCCTGTGGCACGTGCATGGCTCGTCCGACGGCCGCTTTGCCATCGGCGATGACTTCAGCCGCAGCCTTTACCTGATCGACCGCCGTACGCGCGAAATGATCATGCTGACCACCGGCCATAAGGACACCGCCCAGGATCATCCCCATCCGACCTTCAATGCCGACGGCACGAAGATCGAGATCCAGTCGGCCATGCTGTCGGCCGACGGCCGCTCCATGAATATCGTGGTGGTGCCGGTGCCCGAGGAATGGCTGAAGCGGAAATGAGGCGTGGCGCCGCCTCAGTCGAGAGGCGTCACCGTCACCGCGCGCAGCTCGTACGGCGTTCCTTCCAGCTGGAAGCCGATGCGCCCCTCGCGTGGCGCCGCCCCGCTGATGCGGTTCTGCAGCACGCCGTTGACGGTCACTTCGATCACGCCGTCGCGGCTGACGATGTCGGCGGCATTCCACTCCCCTGCCGGCTTCTCGCTGGATGGCGCAATATGCGCCTTGAGCGCCGGCTTGTTGCCGGTCAGCGGTTCGGCGAAACTGGCGCCCGCCATCGGCAGCAGGTCGCCCACAGCGCCGAACTTGGTCTGGACCTGCTGGCTCAGTGGCCAGACGCGGTCCAGCGGGCCTTCGCTGATATGCAGCAGCACGCCGCCATTACCGGTCTTTCCCGGCCAGCGCCATTCCACGTGCAGCTTGTAGTTGCGGTAGCTGGCTTTCGTCGCCAGGAAGCCGAGAGGCGAACCGCTGGCCGCAATGACACCGCCCGGCTGAACGCTGAATACGCTGTCGATAGCCGCCGCGGGCTCCGTGCGCAATTCCCATCCGCTGAAATCGCGGCCATTGAACATATCGGCTGCCGCCGCGCTGCCGGCCAGGGCCAGCGCCAAAGCCGCAACAAGAATTCGTCGATTCACCACCTGGACTCCCTATGAAGAAAACACTGCTGTTCCTGATCCTGTCCGCCGGCGCCCTGCTCGCGCAAGCCGCCGAAATGCCATTGTGGCCCGAAGGCGTGCCGGGTGCACGCAATATCGGCGCCGAAGTGCGCAAGGACGGCTATATCTCCAATACCAGCGTGCCGACGCTGACCGTGGTACCCGCCGCAATCGACCGTCCCAACGGTACTGCCGTCATCATTGCTCCGGGCGGGGGCTACGTGCGGCAGTCCGCCATGCGCGAAGGTGTCCAGTATGCCAACTGGCTCAGCACCCTCGGCGTCACCAGCTTCGTGCTGAATTACCGGATGCAGGAGTTCGGCCATCCGGCCCCGCTGCAGGACGTGCTGCGCGCAGTCCGCCTGGTGCGCTCGCGCGCCGTCGAATTCGGCATCGACCCGAACCGCATCGGCGTCATGGGCAGTTCCGCCGGCGGCCACCTGGCGGCCAGTGCGGGCACCCTGTTCGACCATCCCTCCGGCCGCACCGGCGCAACGCTCGACGCCGTCAGCGCGCGGCCTGACTTCCTGGTCCTGATGTACCCGGTGATCACGCTGGACGGCCCCGCCGCCCACCAGGGCTCGCGCAAAGCCTTGCTCGGCGCGGCGCCATCGCCGGACTTGGTCGAGCTGATGTCGCTTGAGAAGCAGGTCACGCCGCGCACGCCGCCGACGCTGCTGATCCACACCCAGGCCGACCAGTCGGTGCCGGTCGAGAACAGCATCCTGTTCTACCAGGCCTTGACCCGCCACAAGGTGCCGGCCGAAATGTATTTGTTCGAACAGGGCTCGCACGGCATGGGCATGCGCGACAACCTTGGAACGGCTTCGGCCTGGCCAAGGCGCGCCGAGGAGTGGCTGCGCGCACGCGGCCTGCTGGCGACGCCTCAAGCGAAGTAGAACATCGGCTGCAAGGGCCACTCGCGGGGGCGGTTGCCGGGCACCGTCTCCATCAGGTCCGCCATGTAATCCCACCATTTGCGCATGACCGGCTGCTGCGGCAGCGCATCGATGCTGTGGTCCTGCCTGAGCTTGAGGACCGCAAACAGGTGCAGCGTCTCTTCGTCGAGGAAGATCGAATAGTCGTAGATGCCGGCCTCTCCCAGCGCCTGCGCCAGGTCCGGCCACAGTTCATCGTGGCGGCGGCGGTATTCTTCCACCATGCCGGGTTTAAGCTTCATGCGGAATGCTCGGGTCGTCGTCATGTCTTGTCCTGTTCCTCAAAACTCTTTTTCGATGGATCCGCCCTCGGCGCAGCCGGACGCACGATGAAGCTCCCTTGCGGCAGGCCTTGCACGCCGCGGGCGTCTTCCATCTCGAGCGGCGCACCCAGCTCGACCCGGCTGTTGGTGATGCGCCAGCCGTCGATATCGTACAGATGGCCGCCGTTGGCAGCCTGGATTTCCAGCTTGTCGAGGGTAAAGCGCTGCAGCGGCGCCTCCTTGTAGCCACTGACTTCAAAGGCCGTGGCAGCGCCGGTGGCCTTGATATCCCTGATCTCCACGTCGTGGAAATGCGCGATGCCTCTTTCGCGCGGCACCGGCGTCGCCAGCACTTTCCAGTACGGCGGCACGTCTTTCATCCCGGGCGGTATGGCGGCGTAACTGTAGCTGGGGTTCCAGTTCATCGTAATGCGCAGGACCACCGCAACGTCCTTCATCGTAAAGTCGTGCAGGCGCAGGTTCTCGCCAAAGCCTCCGCGTGTGTGGGCCGACTTGAACAGGATACCGACGGGCACGGCGCGCTCCACGGTAATGTTGTAGGCCTCCACGTTGCGGAAGCCGCCTGCTGTCTCGCTGCCGAAAGTGATGCCTGCGGCGCCGTCGCGCACGATGGAATTGCGAATGACGACGTCCTCCGTCGGCCGCGCCACGCGTTGGCCGTCCGAATCGCGGCCGGCCTTCATGCAGAGCGCATCGTCGTTGACGGCAATGTCGGCGTTCTGCACCAGCACCTTGCGCGACGAATCGATATCGATGCCGTCGGTCGACGGCCCGCGCCCGTCCTCGTTGTTGCGGATGGTGACACCGTCCACTATCACGTTTTCCGAATAGCAGATGTGCAGGGTCCAGAAGCCGGAACGGCGCAGAAGCAGGCCGCCGCCTACCTTGACGTCCTTGCTGTCGAAAACCTGCACCAGGCGCGGACGCCGGGCGTCGTAATCGGACGCCCAACGCAGGCCGCGCGGCTCATATTGCTTGCGCAGCGTCCAGTAGCTGTCCCAGAAAACCTTGCCGTCGCCATCGATCGTTCCCTCGCCTTCGATCGCCGCGCCATGCTGGCCGTAAACGTTGACCAGCGCGGCCGGCCAGTGCATCTCGATGCCGGCAATGCGGGTCGGCATGACGGGATAATCACCGATGCGCTGGGAACCGAGCAAGGTGACGCCCTTGCCGATGTTCAGCGTGACGCCGGATTTGACGAAGATCGAACCGGTCAGGTAGGTGCCGGGCCGGAAGCTGACGGCGCCGCCGCCCTTCGACGCGACCGCATCGATGGCGCGCTGGATGGCGACCGTGTCCAGCGTGACACCGTCGCCCTTCGCGCCAAATTCGGCCACGGTGGCGGTGGCGGCACCGGCCGCCTGCGCAAGCCCGCAGGCCTGGGCCAGGACCAGCAGTACGGCGGCAAGGTAGCGCAGCACGCCTTAGACGATGCCGCTGCTGCTGGCGCCGGCCTTGGCCGGACGACGCACCGCCGCCTGTTCGCGATAGCCGGAAGCACGATATGCCGCAACCGGATCGATTGCGCCGCCGGAGCGCAGCCTTGCCATGGCCAGGATCGGGCTGACATCGGTGCGGTAAGCCTGCTTCAGCGCCTGCGCGGACTGCAGCACATCGTTCGCTTCCTGGTAGCGGCGCAGGGCCGCGCGGTTGACCAGGGCAGCCTGCACGAAGGCGCGCTGCACTTCGGCCGCGCTGTTCATCAGGCTTTCGATCGGATCGGTGACGTTATGCGACTGGTCCAGCATATAGGCCGGCTGCAGCGCCGCATCGCGTTGCACTGCATCGGCCAGTTCGTTGAACACCAGGAACAGCTGGAACGGGTTGATGCTGCCCGAATCCAGGTCGTCGTCGCCGTACTTGCTGTCGTTGAAGTGGAATCCGCCCAGCTTGCCGAACTGCGCCAGCCGCGCCACGATCATTTCGATATTGGTATTTGGCGCGTGGTGCCCCAGGTCGACCAGGCATTTCGCCTTCTCGCCCAGTTGCTGCGCGCAGGCGAAACTGGTACCCCAGTCGGCGATGGTGGTGGCGTAGAAGGCCGGCTCGAACAGCTTGTGCTCGATGAATACCTGCCAGTCCGCCGGCAGCGCGCCGTAGATGTCGCGCATGCTGTCCAGGTAACGCTCCAGCGCCCCGCGCAGGTTATGCTGCCCCGGGAAGTTGGCGCCATCGCCCACCCATACCGTCAGCGCCTTCGAGCCCAGCGCCTTGCCAAGCTCAATGCATTCGATATTGTGCGCAACTGCCTGCGCGCGCGCTTCAGCGCTTTGCGCAGTCAGGCTGCCGTACTTGTAGGTATGCTGCTGGCCCGGCTGGTCCTGGAAAGTATTGGAGTTGACCGCATCGAAGCCCAGGCCGTACGACGCGGCCTGCTCGCGCAGCGCCTTCGGGTCGTCGGTACGGTCCCAGGGGAAATGCAGCGAAACCGTCGGCGTGGCGCGCGTCAGCTGGTGGATCGCGCCGCAGTCTTCCATCTTCTCGAACACATTGCGCGGCTCGCCTTTGCCCGGGAAACGCGCGAAGCGCGTGCCGCCGGTGCCGACGCCCCAGCTGGGCAAGGCCACCGCGAACGTTTGCGCCACGGCGGTGAGCTGCTCGATATCCACGCCGCGCCGCCCCAGCATGCCGCCCAGGGCTGCGTAATCCGCATCCAGTCCCGCCTGCAGGGTGGCGTTATGTTCCGCCACCTGGTCCTGCTTGAGTACTGCCGTCATCATGTCTCCTTGTTGCGCTGCTTATCGTGTGAAGGCTGCCGCGTTGCCGGCATCGACATTGAGCACGTTGCCGGTGCTCTTGCCAGCCTTGTCGCTGGCCAGGAAATACACCGCTTCCGCAATGTCTTCCGGCAGCACGCTGCGTTTCAGCATGCTGCGGTCGCGGTAGAAGGCCTCCACGTCGTCCGCATCGATCTTGTTCGATTGTGCCCGTTCCTGCTTCCATTTTCCATCCCAGATGCGGGAGCCGCGGATCACCGCATCCGGATTGACCACGTTGACACGGATGCCGTGCGGGGCACCCTCCAGGGCCACGCAGCGCGCCAGATGGATTTCCGCCGCCTTGGCGGTACAGTAGGCCGACGCGCCGGCCGAAGCCACCAGGCCGTTCTTGCTGGCGACGAAGACCATGCTGCCGCCGAGCTTTTGCTGCTTCATGACGCGGAAGGCGCCGCGGCTGACCAGGAAGTAGCCCTTGACCAGGATATCCTGGTTACGCTGCCAGATTTCAAGCGTGGTTTCCTCCAGCGGAGCCGACGACGCGATGCCGGCATTCGACACCAGCAGGTCGACACCGCCGAAGCGCAGCGCCGATTCGCGCAGCACCGCCTCCACGGCCTGCTCGCTGGTCACGTCGGCGACGATGCTCGCGACATTATCCTTGCCGGCCACCTTGGACAGCGCCTGGTGCGCCTCGGCCAGCACCTCATTGTCGATATCGGTCAGCAGCACGCAAGCACCTTCCTGCAGCAGCTGGCGCGCCACCGCCTGGCCGATGCCGCCGGCGCCGCCCGTCACCAAGGCAATGCGCCCGGCCAGCGACTTCGGCTTGGGCATGCGCTGCAGCTTGGCTTCTTCCAGCAGCCAGTATTCGATGTCGAAGGCTTCCTGCTCCGGCAGGCCGACGTAGCTGTCGACGCCATTCGCGCCGCGCATGACGTTGATCGCGTTGACATAGAACTCGCCGGCGATGCGGGCGGTTGCCTTGTCCTTGGCGAAGGACAGCATGCCTACGCCTGGAATCAGGTAGATGATCGGGTTGGCGTCGCGCACTGCGGGGCTGTTGGCCCGCTTGCAGCGCTCATAGTAGGCCGTATAGTCGGCGCGGTAGGCTTCCAGGCCGGCATCCAGTCCCGCCACCAACGCCTCGAAATCCGGACGGGCAGGATCGAAGTCGATCACGAACGGACGGATCTTGGTGCGCAGGAAGTGGTCGGGGCAGGACGTGCCCAGCGCAGCCAGCGGCTTCAGGTCGCGGCTGCAGACGAATTCCAGCACGGCGTCGCTGTCGTCGAAGTGGCCCAGCTTGAATTCGGTCTTGCTGATTTTTCCACGCAGGATGGGCATCAGGCGCGCGGCCAGGTCGGCCCGCTCCTGCGCAGCCATCGGCGAGATCGCCGCACCGCCGAACACCGGCTGCCGGACGTTCGCCGCCAGCCATTCCTCGGCGCGCTTGATGATGGCCAGCGTGGTTTCATAGCAGGACTTGGCGCTGTCGCCCCAGGTGAACAGGCCGTGGCCTTCGAGGATGATGCCCTTCAGCTCCGGCTGGCTTTGCGACAGGGCTTCCAGTTTCAAGCCCAGGTCATAGCCCGGGCGCTGCCATGGGAGCCAGCCCAGTTCACCTTCGAAGATCTTCTGCGTCAGCGCCTTGCTGTTGGCGCAGGCCGCAATTGCGATCACGGAATCGGGATGCATGTGGTCCACATGCTTGCGGTCGATGTAGGCATGCAACGGCGTGTCGATCGAAGCCGCGCGCGGATTCAGGTTGAATGTGCAGTGCGGCAGGTAGCCCACCATCTCGTCTTCGTGCTCAAGGCCGCGATAGCGCTGCTTGAGCGCCTGCAGCTTGTCCATGTACAGGGTCGAGAAACCGTCGATCTTGATGCTGCCCAGGTCACCGCCGGAGCCTTTCACCCACAGCACTTCAACCTGGCCGCCGGTCAGTGGATCTTCCATCATCACCTTGGCCGAGGTGTTGCCGCCGCCGAAATTGGTGATGCGCAGGTCCGATCCGAGCAGGTTGGAACGGTACAGCAGCAGCTCCGGCTCGCTCATGGCGGCCGCCTTCGCATCGTCCCACAGCGATGCAATCGCTGCCTTCTGCCTTGAATCTTGCATTACTTTCTCCGTATTGGTTGGTTGATTTGCCTGGAAACCAGTAGAAATCAGGCGCCTGTGGAGTGTCAATGCGAAAGCAATCAACATGATGACCAAGAACGAAATAATCATATCGTTGATCGCATTTGGTTATCGGTCACAGCGAATCCCGAAATAATCAGCGAATTGATCATCACTTGATTGACCTGTGCCGGCGGATTGATTAGCCTCGATTTAATAAAGTTGCCACCCGGCCCGGCTGCGGAACCGAGGTAAGGCACAACATAAGGAGACGAAGATGGTGAATCACAAGCGCCGTAAACGTTTGCTCAAGCTGCTCGCGGAACATACGACAGCCAGCGTTCCGCAACTGGTCGAATGGCTTTGCGCCTCGCCTGCCACGGTGCGGCGCGACATCAGCTGGCTGGCCGCGCGCAACCTCCTGACGCGTACCAGGGGCGGCGCAGCCAACCTGCCACAGAAGAAGCGCGGCTTCCCGCTCACGAGCGAGACCTTCCAGAACAACATCCAGTGCCATGCGGAGCGCAAGCGCGCCATTGCACGCTATGCCGCCAGCATGTGCGGCGACGGTGAAACGATCATCATCAACGGTGGCACCACCACCTTCATGATGGCCGAATTCCTGACCGACAAGCACCTGAAGATCCTGACCAATTCCTTCCTGATGGCGGAGCGCCTGCTGGTCTCAAGCGATAACGAAATCATTCTCCCGGGCGGAAAGGTGTATCGCGAGCAGAACGTGATCCTCAGCCCCTTCGACAACGACATCACCCAGCACCATTACGCCGCCAAGATGTTCATGAGCGTGTACGGTCTGTCCCTGCTTGGCCTGATGGAGGCCGATCCGCTCCTGATCCAGGCCGAGCAGCGCCTGATCAGCCAGGCCGAAGAGCTGATCGTACTGGCCGACAGCTCCAAGTTCGCCAAGAAAGCGGGCCTGATCCTGTGCGGCTTGAATCGAGTTTCGACCGTCATCACCGACACCAATGCCTCCGACTACGCCGTGCAGCTGCTGGAGCAATCCGGCGTGAACGTCGTCACGGTGGCGCCGGAGGCCCTGCCGCAAACAATCAGCCCAGCCGCATTCGCACCCAACTTTGACTTCCAGCCTGCAGCGCTTTACCACACGGAGACTTCGCATTGAAATCCAGGAGATTAGTCATTGCGGCCCTCGCCGCGGGCATGCTGGCGGCCGCCGCCGGTTGCACTGAAAAGGCGCCCGAGAAAATCCGCATCGCGATGGTGGTCAAGAGCCTCGGCAACGGCTTCTTCGATGCCGCCCATACCGGCGCCAACGAGGCGGCGGCCCAGTTGAAGAACGTGGAGATCATCTACACCGGACCCACCACGCCCAGCGCGGAAGGCCAGATCGAGATCATCAACTCTTTGATCAGCCAGAAGGTTAGCGCTATCGTGATCTCGGCCAACGACCCGAACGCGCTGGTCCCAATCACCAGGAAGGCCATGCAGCGCGGGATCAAGGTGATCTCCTTCGACAGCGGCCTGGCCGAAGAAGGCCGCCAGATGCACCTCAATCCCTCCAATGCGCAGCTGATCGGCCGCAAGCAGGTGCAGATGGCTTCCGACGCCATCGGCGGCGCGGGTGAAATCGCGATCCTGTCCGCATCGGCGCAGGCGACCAACCAGAATATCTGGATCAAGGTGATGAAGGACGAACTGGCCAAGCCGGAGTTCGCCAAGCTCAAGCTGGTCGCCACCGTGTATGGTGACGACCAGTCCGACAAGAGCTACCGCGAAGCGATCGGCCTGTTGCGCAGTAATCCCCAACTGAAGGCCATCATTGCCCCAACCACCGTGGGCATCAACGCGGCCAGCAAGGCCGTGGTGGACGAAAAGCTGGTCGGCAAGGTCTTCGTCACAGGGCTTGGCCTGCCATCGGAAATGGCCGGCCACGTCAAGAGCGGCGCGGTGCGCGAGTTCGCGATCTGGAATCCTATCGACCTGGGTTACGCGGCAACCTATGCGGCCTATGGCTTCGTCAAGGGCGATCCGGGAGCCAAGCCGGGCGGCAGCATCAACGCCGGCCGCATGGGCGCGATTGCGCTCGACGCGCACGGCGAGGCCGCCATGGCGCCGCCGTTCACCTACAACAAGGAGAACGTCGACAAGTTCTCCAGTATCTTCTGAGCGCCATGCAGGAACACCAGGCACCAGTGCTGGAACTGTCCGGCATCAGCAAGCGTTTTGCCGGCATCGTGGCGCTGAACAAGGTCAGCCTCTCTGTTCGCGCCGGCGAAGTCATGGCCCTGGTGGGCGAGAACGGCGCCGGCAAGTCCACCCTGGTCAAGACCCTGACCGGGATCTACACGCCGGACGAAGGTGTCGTTCGCCTTGCCGGCCAGGACGTGGCATTCACCTGCCCGCAGGACGCGATGCGCGCCGGGATCACTGCCGTGCACCAGGAAACCGTGATGTTCGACGAGCTGACCGTGGCCGAGAACATCTACGTCGGCCGCCACCCAAGCCGCGCAGGCCGCATCGACTGGAAGCTGATCGAAGCGGAAGCCGAGCGCCTGTTCGCCCGGCTGGAGGTGTCGCTGCCCGTGCGTGCCTGCGTCAAGGACTTGAGCGTGGCGCAGCGACACTTTGTCGAAATCGCCCGCGCCCTGTCGCAGGAAGCGCGCGTGGTCATCATGGACGAACCGACCGCTTCCCTCTCGCAGCATGAGATCCAGGAGCTGTACCGCATCATCGGCCAATTGCGCGCGGCCGGCACGGCGGTGATTTTCATCTCACACAAGTTCGACGAAATCTTTACTGTGGCCGACAGCTATACGGTGCTGCGCGACGGCCAGTTCATCGCTGCCGGAGCGCTGTCCGACATCGATGAAGCCGGCCTGGTTTCCCTCATGGTGGGACGTGCGGTGCAAGACGCCTACCCCAAGGCCAGCGTGGAGCCAGGCGAAGTGCTGCTGGAGGTGGAAGGCTTGTGCCACCCCACCGAATTCGACCAGGTCAGCTTCCAGTTGCGGCGCGGCGAGATCCTTGGTTTCTATGGCCTGGTCGGCGCCGGCCGCTCGGAAGTGATGCAGGCCCTGTTCGGCCTGACCGCCAACGTCAGCGGCAGCATCAGGCTGGAAGGCAAGGCGCTGCGCATCCGCGGCCCGCAGGATGCGATCCATCACGGCATCGCCTACGTGCCAGAAGACCGCCAGCACCAGGGCGCCCACCTGTCGATGCCGATCCTGCAGAACATCACGCTGCCGATCCTGTCGCGCGTAGGCTTCCTGCTGCGCCGGCGGCGCACCGAGGAATGCGCGATTGCACGCCATTACAGCGAGCAGCTGGAGCTCAAGGCCAGCCACCTGCTGCAGGACGTGAGCGAACTCTCCGGAGGCAACCAGCAGAAAGTTGTGCTGGGCAAATGGCTGGCAACGCAGCCAAAGGTCATCATCCTCGACGAACCGACCAAGGGCATCGACATTGGCTCCAAGGCCGCCGTGCACCGCTTCGTCAGCCAGCTGGTCGAGCAAGGCTTGTCGGTCATCCTGGTTTCTTCCGAACTGCCGGAAGTACTAGGCCTGGCCGACCGCGTGCTGGTCATGCACAAGGGTCATGTACGACAAGTATTCAAGCGCGGCGAAGCCACGCCCGAGAACGTGGTGGCCGCCGCGTCCGGATTGGAGATGGAGACGGAATGAAAGTATTGAAGCAACGCGAAGCCCAGCTTGCGCTATCGATTGCCGCCCTGGCCTTGCTGGTCGGCTGGCGCGCACCGGTGTTCCTGACCGCGCCCAGCCTTGCCAACCTGCTGACCGACAGTACCTTGCTGGTCATGCTGGCACTGGCGCAGATGCTGGTAATCGTGACGCGCGGCGTTGACCTGTCGGTGGCGTCGACCCTTGCCCTGTGCGGCATGGCCGCTGCCCTGCTGGCGTCGCGCAACCCAGGCTTGCCGCTTGCCTTCGTGATGCTGGCGGCAACCGCCCTGGGCCTCGTGCTTGGCCTGCTCAATGGCTGGCTGGTCGGCTACCTTGAGCTGCCGCCCATCGTCGTTACGCTCGGCACCATGAGCGTCTATCGCGGCCTGGTCTTCGTGCTGTCCGGCGGCGCCTGGGTCAACTCGCACCAGATGCCGGCGCAGTTCATCGCTTTCCCGCTTGAGCGCCTGCTCGGCTTGACCCACCTGGTCTGGATCGCCGCTGCCACAGCGCTCGGCGCATGGTACGTAGCGCGCCACAGCCGCTTTGGCCGCGACCTGTACGCCATCGGCAACGAGCCGTCGTCGGCACGCTACGTCGGGATTCCGATCGCACGCCGGCTACTGTGGACTTACGGCCTGTCCGGCGCAGTGGCCGGCCTGTGCGGCTACCTGTGGGTGGCGCGCTACGCCGTGGCCTATACCGAAATCGCCTATGGCTTCGAATTCACCGTGATTGCAGCCTGCGTCATCGGCGGCATCAGCATTGCCGGCGGCTGCGGTTCCGTGACGGGCGCGGTCCTCGGCGCGCTGTTCCTCGCCGTGATCGGCAACGCCCTGCCGGTGGTCAAGGTATCGCCATTCTGGCAAAGCGCGCTGACCGGCATCGTCATCCTGGTCGCTGTACTGATCAATGCACGCGGCGGCCGCAGCAAAGGGCGCCAGATCCTGCAACTGCACCTGAAAAATTCCGCCAGGAGTGCCGCATGAACTCCGCCCAGACCATGACCGCTCCAAGCACCTCTCGCTACACCATCCTCGATCGTCCCGGCTTCCGGCTCGGCGCCCTGCTCGGGCGCTGGGAATCCATGCTCGCCCTGCTGCTCGTCGCGGTGTTCGCCGTCAACGGCACACTGCTGCCGCATTTCCTCGACCTGGACAACCTGGCCGACGGCACCTTCAACTTCAGCGAGAAGGCCCTGCTTGCACTGCCAATGGCCCTGTTGATCATCTGCCGCGAAATCGACATTTCCGTGGCCGGCATCCTCGCACTCAGCTCCGTTGCGATGGGCCTGGCCAACGGCGCCGGCTGGCCGCCCGAGTCCCTGTTCCTGGTGGCCCTGCTGACCGGCATGGCATGCGGCGCCCTGAATGGCGTGCTGGTAACGCATTTCGCCCTGCCCTCCATTGTCGTCACGATCGGCACGGTGTCGGTGTTCCGCGGCCTCGCCAGCGTGGTGCTGGGCGACCAGGCTTTCACCGGCTACCCGCAGCTGATGGCCGACTGGGGCCAGGGCTATTTCTTCGGCGTCCTGCCGCGTGAATTCACCGTATTGCTGCTGTGTGCCGCCCTGTTCGCCTTCGTGCTGCACGCCACCAGCTGGGGGCGGCGCATCTACGCTATCGGCAACAACCCGGTGGCGGCGCGCTTTTCCGGCATCGCCGTGGATCGCTACCGCTTCATGCTGTTCGTCCTGGCGGGCGCCATGGCCGGCCTGGCGGCTTTCCTCCTGACCGGCCGCATAGGCAGCACGCGCCCCAACATTGCCATGGGCTGGGAGCTCGAAGCGATCACGATGGTGATCCTCGGCGGCGTCAGCATCTCGGGCGGCATCGGCACCATCGGCGGCGTGATGCTTGCCGTGTTGACGCTGGGCGCCGTCACCTTCGGCCTGTCGCTGGCTAACGTGCCTGGCATTTACATGACGATTGCCGTTGGCGTATTGCTGCTGGTCGCGATTGCCTTGCCGCGCCTGCTGCGCGGTCGCAAGGTGGCGAAATGAGCGACCAGCGCACCACCGTCGTCCTCGACATCGGCAAGACCAACGCCAAACTGACTCTGATCGCCGCTGACGGCAGCCAGCTTGCCGAGCAGCGCCGGTCCAACACCATCCTGCAGGATGGCCCCTATCCGCATCACGACACGGAAGGCATCTGGCACTGGATGCTGGACGTGCTGCGCCAATTTGCCGGCCAGGCCCGCATCGGCGCCATCGTGCCTGTTACCCACGGCGCAACGGCGGCCTTGGTCAACCGCGATGGCCTGGTGCTGCCGGTACTGGATTATGAATACGTGCTGCCAGCCGCACATGTGCAACGCTACGATGCGCTGCGGCCTGCCTACGCAAGCAGCTACTCGCCGCGCCTGCCGGCCGGCTTGAACCTCGGCAGCCAGCTGGCATGGCTGGCGCAAGCCTTCCCCGACGAATTTGCGCAAACACAGCACATCCTGATGTACCCGCAGTATTGGGCCTGGCGCCTGTGCGGCGTGGCCGCGGGCGAAGTGACGTCGCTGGGCTGCCATACCGACTTGTGGCAGCCCGCAAGGCAGGCTTACACCGCCCTGGTGGAACGCATGGGCTGGCATGCCCTGCTGCCGCCCTTGCAGCCCGCCTGGCAGGCGCTCGGCGCGCTCAAGCCCGAACTGGCGGCGCAATCCGGCTTGCCGGTGGACTGCCAGGTACTGTGCGGTATCCACGACAGCAATGCGTCCCTGCTGCGCCACCTTGGCGCTCCTGCCGCCCCTGCCGTGCTGTCCACCGGCACCTGGGTCATCGCCGCCGCCCCCGGCATGGCGCTCGACAGCTTGCGTGAGGAGGCGGACATGCTGGCCAACAGCAGCGCCTACGCGCAGCCGGTACCGTGCATGCGTTTCATGGGCGGCCGGGAATTCGGCGCGATCGCCGGCGGTACGGACGGAACGCCACCAGCGGACTTCCTGGCCAGCGACCTGTCGGCCATGGTGCGCCAGGCCACGTTCGCGCTGCCGGCCTTCGCCCAGGCAGGGCCCTTCGCACAGCGCAATGGCGGCATTGCCGGACCGGCGCCGGCGAGCGCCGCGCAACGTTCAGCCCTGGCGACGCTGTACCTCGTCCTGATGTGCGATTACTGCCTGGATGCCCTGGGCGTGCGCGGCGATGTCGTGGTCGAGGGAGCGTTCACCGGCAACGCGTATTTCGCACCGTTGCTGGCTGCGCTGCGCACCGGCCGCGTGCTGGCGACGGACGATACCAGTGGCACGACTTGCGGGGGCTGGCTGCTGCATCGCCGCGAGGGCAGGCCCCGGTTACAAGGCCATGCCGCGAAAGCGCTTGCGCTGGACGGCCTGCAAGCCTACCGCCAGCGCTGGCGCGAACTTATTGAGGGATGAGCATGACGCGCGCCGCAGCATCGCGCTCGGCACGCAGTACCTGGCCGTCGCTGGCCAGTTCCACCACCTGGATGCTGGAGCGGCGCGTGCCCTTCCCGTCCGGATGCGTGAAATAAAACAGGAATGCGCGCTCGCCGCTGACCACCACATCGGGATGCCCGCCGATCGCGCGGTCGTCTTTGCCCTTGCCGGGCTCCTGCAGCAGGTTGCCCGGCTGGCGCGTCCAGTTCAAGGCGTCGGCGGAACGGTACACACCCAGGCCTTGCCACACATCCGTCACCATCCACCAGTTGCCCTTCCAACGGAACACCTTCGGCCCTTCACCAGCCTGGTCGCCAATGGCGCGGCCGCGGTCAGTCCATTTCATCAGGTCCTCGCTGTCGGCAAAATAGATCGACTTCTTGTCCGCCTCGTTGTTGTACCACATGCGCCATCCACCTCCTGGCAGCGCCACGACGCTGGCGTCGATTACCTTCGGCACAGCCAACGGCACTTCGCGCGCGTCATCCCAATTGCGCAGGTCACTGCTGGAAAGGTGAACGATATGGCGCGGATGCTTCCAGTCGTTGAAGACGCCCGGCACCACCGTCAGGAACATGTGAAAGCGGCCATCGGGCGCACTCACTACGTCCGGAGCCCATTGCGTGGCATCCGCCCCGCCCAGGTTTTCCGGCAGCTTGATGTTGGCAGTACCCACGTAGCGCCAGTGCGCTCCCATGTCGTCCGATTCGGCAATGCCGATGCGCGTACCGTGCACCCAGGCGATATCGGCCAGGCCGGGGACGTTGGCACGGCGGTTGGTATAGAACATCCACCAGCGCCCCACCAACGGATTCCAGACCACGACCGGGTCGGCCGCGCCATCATGCACCGGGTCGCGGAAAAGCGGCTTGGGCGCCACAACTCCAGCAACGTGCGGCGCCTGCTCGCCGGAGCACGCCTCCCCCGTTGCCAACAATGCCAGCAAAACAACAAGGAAGCGTGCAGCCATGGTACTCCTTAATGCGTATAAGTCAGGCTCACAAAATATCGACGTCCGGAGAAAGCCAGCTCGTTCACGCGGAACAGGTCGCCGGCGTCGGTGATCTGTTCCTGGTCGGTCAAGTTCTTGCCTTCGATGGAGAAGGTCAGGTTCTTGTTGAAGCGGTACTGGAACTTCGCATCCAGGAAGCCCGTCTTCTCCTGGAAGTTGGGATTGCCCGAAACGTCGTTGCCGCCAGTGAAGAAGCGGTCGCGATAAGTATAGGCGATGCGCGCGTTGTACTCATTGCGGTCGTACCAGAAGGCGACGTTGTAGCTGTTCTTCGACAGGCCAGGATACGGCAGCTCGGTCCCGTCCAGCGCATTGACCAGCGCCGTGCCTGCAGCGTACTTGTACTTCATGCGCGTGTAGTTGGTATCGATGCCGAAACCACCGAGCCAGCCGGGCAGCATGGTGAATGCAGTCCGGGCCGTCAACTCGACACCCCTGGTTGTCGCGCCCTTGCCGTTGATCGGCTGCGTCACGTCAAACAGGACGCCGTTATTGAACAGGTCTACATTGCGCACGAACGCCTTGTTCACGATATAGCTGGTGATCTTCTTGTTGAACAGGCCCATGCTCAACTGCGTGTCCTTGTTCGGATAGTATTCGAGGCTGAGGTCCGTGTTGGTGGCGCGGTACGGCTTCAGGTCCGGATTGCCGGCGGTGCAATCGTCCACGCCGTCGCCGCCGAATTGCGCCAGGCCGCTGCCCTGCGTGCAGGTGGCATTCGGCACCAGGAAGTCGATCCGTGGACGGGCCAACACTTTGCCCCAGGCAGCGCGCAGCAGGAAGTTGTCCGGTACCAGCCACCAGCCCGCATTCACGCTTGGCATCCAGTCGTGATAAGTGTGCTCCACGGTGGCGATGCTATTGGCGACCACGCGGTCCGTAAAGGCCGTGCTGCCTGGCGCATTGGCCATGCGGACCTGGTATTTCGCCAGGCCGGTCGCCGACTCCTCGGTGCGCGTGTAGCGCACGCCGAAGTTGCCGAACAGGTTGCGCTCCCACAGGTCGGTGCTGAAGTCCACGCGACCGTAGCCGGCCAGCACGCGCTCTTCCGCCTTGTAGGCCGGGATCTGCGGGTACATCTTGCCGTCGCTGCCCGGCGCGTTGTACAGGTTCTCGTAAGTGAATTTCGAGGTATCGAAGTAAGGCGTTGCCGCCGCATAGACAGGACTCATCCAGCCGGCGGGCATGCCGCTGACGCCGTCGAAGCCCTTGAAGAAAGTGCCCGGCGAAGTACCGCGTACGGCGGCGATCAACTGCTCCATCTGGCTGGCGTTGATGTACTTAGTCGAATAGTTGGAGGTGAGCCAAGGCTGCACTTCCGGCGCGCGCACCACGCCGGTCTTGTTGAGGGGATCGTAGATCAGCGTCTGGTTGACGTTGGCCGTGACAACGTTGATGTCGTCTGCCGTCGACGTCAGGTTGCTGCCGTTGCTGGCCAGGTAGCCTCCCGCGCCATATTGCTGCGCCGTCGCACGGCGCCCCTGCACCCCGAACCACAGCTTGCGGAAGAACGGGTTATCCAGCTTGTACTTGAAGTCCAGCTTGCCCTGGTCCTCGGTGTTCTTGGTTTCGGAGGGGCGGTATTGCAACTGCACCTGGACGTAGGACGTATTGGCATCGGGCGAATACGCCGACGGGAACTCGAAGTGGGGCAAGCCTTGCGCATCGAGCGACACCTTCAGGCCTGGCGCATTTTGCGTCAGCGAGATGTTGTTGCTCTGCGAGCTATAGCGCGACTTCGAAGTGTTGAACAATCCATCCACCTCCCAGGCGTTGCGCTTCCAGTTGAAGCCCGTGGACAGGTAATCCGATCGGATCTTCAATTGGAAATCACGCGCCGAAGTACCGAATGCGCCCTGGCCGCCGATACCACCCGAATACAGGCAGTTGCCGACGGTGTACTGCGTCAGGTAATGATTGGTGACGGTGACGCCGGCAGGAGTGCTGGTGGTAGGCACGGCCACGCACGTTCCCGGCGTGGTCTGTACGCCGGTGGCCGGGTTGTAGACTGGCGCGGTGCCTGCGTTGAACAGCCGGCCGGAAGAACCCAGGTCGGTGCCGAAGTTGCGGTCGTTCAGGCGCTGGTCCTGGTGGTTGCCCTCGTAGCTGACGAAGGCGCGCAGGCCGGGCGTGAACTGGTACTGCGCCGTCAGTTCGGCCGAAGTGCGCTGATGGTCGCGGGTCCAGATGCCGTAGCGCGAAATGCCCGGCGAATAGTCGTACCACTGCGCATTGCAGGCGGTGCGCTGGGCGGCCGTCAGCGAAGTCGAGGCGCAGCCTGCCGGCGAGCCAACCGCAGCCACCGCCGGATCGAGGCTGGTCACCGTTTTCTCAGGCGAAAAGTCCCAGTCGCGCAGGAAGCGCCACGAGGTATTGCGCGCATAGTCGTTGCGGGTGAAGACCTTGTCGTAGACGATATTGGCCATCAGGCCCAGTTTTCCGTCCAGGTATTTATCGGCCAGCAGCAGGCTGGCGCGCGGCTGCACGCCGCCGCGGCTGGTGGAACGTTCGGCGGACACCGTGGTGCTCAGGGTCGGCTTGGTAAAGTCCAGCGGCTTGCGCGTAATGATGCTGACCGTGCCGCCCACGCCGCCTTCTGTCAGGTCGGCAGTAGTGCCCTTGTACACGTCGATCGACTGGATCAATTCGGAAGCCAGCTCGCGCAGTTCAGCGCCGCGGCCGGCATTGCCGCCGGTAGAGAGCACCGACATGCCGTTGATCTCCACCCGGTTCAGGTCCGGCTCCACGCCGCGAATGGCAATCTGCGAACCTTCGCCGAAATCGCGGGTCAGCTGCACGCCGGTGATGCGCGACAGCGCCTCGCCCACGTTCTTGTCCGGGAACTGGTTCACGTCTTCCGCCACCAGCGAATCGGAAACGGTGCTGCTGCGGATCTTGCGTTCGATGGCCGACGCGACGGAAGCACGCGTGCCGCTGACGGTCACCACATGCGTTTGTTGCGGCTCCGCCTCCTGCGCAAAGGCGCCGCTGGCGACCAGTTGCGATACCAAAATGAACATCGTTCGATTGAACAGTCGGGCGTTCCTGTGCTGCTGCTGACTCACGGTGATCTCCTTTTTGTAGTTTTGCTTGCTTGGTGAGCCGATTCTAAGTGAGCCCTGTAACGAAAAATCACGCACCTGCCAAAGAATCACTACGATGATCAAAGTGTTGAAAAAACCCCGCAGTTAAAGGCGTTCTACGAATAAGGATATGCTTGCTGCATTGCGCAAACGATCAATCCGGTGATTGCTTGTTACGCGCCGGCGCAAAGAAAAAGCCCGCCGGCTCTTGCGAGGCGGCGGGCTGGCGCGATGCGCTGAGGCGATTACGCGTTTTCTTTGGAAGCGCGCTTGCGCTCGTGTTCCTTCAGGTAGCGCTTGCGCAGGCGGATCGACTTAGGCGTGATTTCCACCAGTTCGTCGTCCTCGATGAATTCCACTGCGTATTCCAGCGACAGCTGGACTGGCGGTACCAGGCGCACTGCTTCGTCGGTACCGGAAGCACGTACGTTGGTCAGCTGCTTGCCCTTGATCGGGTTCACGACCAGATCGTTGTCGCGCGAGTGGATACCGATGATCATGCCTTCGTACACCGGGTCGTTGTGCACCACGAACATGCGGCCGCGGTCCTGCAGCTTCCACAGTGCGTAGGCAACGGCCTGGCCGTCGTCCTGGGAGATCATCACGCCGTTGCGGCGGCCGGCCAGTTCACCCTTGGAGGTGTCCACCGGAGCGTAGGCGTCGAACACGTGCGACATCAGGCCGGTACCGCGGGTCAGGGTCATGAATTCGCCCTGGAAGCCGATCAGGCCGCGCGCAGGAATACGGTACTCCAGGCGCACACGGCCCTTGCCGTCCGATTCCATGTTCTGCAGGTCGCCGCGGCGGCGGCCCAGTTCTTCCATCACGCCGCCCTGGTTCGCTTCTTCCACGTCAACCGACAGCATTTCGTATGGCTCATGGCGCACGCCGTCCACCATCTTGAACACGACGCGTGGACGCGACACGGCCATTTCGAAGCCTTCGCGACGCATGTTTTCGATCAGGATGGTCAGGTGCAGTTCGCCGCGGCCGGACACTTCGAAGATGGTGTCGTCGTCGGTCGGCGCAACGCGCAGCGCCACGTTGGATTTCAGTTCCTTGTCCAGGCGGTCGCGCAGCTGGCGCGAGGTCACGAACTTGCCTTCGCGGCCAGCCAGTGGGGAGGTGTTAACCATGAAGTTCATGGTCAGGGTTGGCTCGTCCACGGTCAGCATTGGCAGCGGATCAGGAGTATCAACCGCACACACGGTGGAGCCGATGCCGATTTCTTCGATACCGTTGATCAGGATAATGTCGCCGGCAACTGCTTCGTCAACCAGCACGCGCTCCAGGCCCTTGAAGTTCAGCACCTGGTTGATGCGGCCCTTGATCGGGGTAGCGCCTGGACCGTCGCAAACAACCACGTCCTGGCCTGCTTTCACGCGGCCACGGGAAACACGGCCGATACCGATCTTGCCCACGTAGGACGAGTAGTCCAGCGAGGTGATTTGCATCTGCAGCGGGCCGTCCGGATTGTCGTCACGCACCGGCACGTACTTCAGGATCGCTTCGAACAGTGGCTTCATGTCGCCGCCGCGCACGTCTTCGGTCAGGCCGGCGTAGCCGTTCAGGCCCGACGCGTAAACGATCGGGAAGTCAAGCTGTTCATCGGTTGCGCCCAGCTTGTCGAACAGTTCGAAGGTCTGGTTGATCGCCCAGTCAGCGCGCGCGCCAGGACGGTCGATCTTGTTCAGCACCACGATCGGCTTCAGGCCCAGGGCCAGCGCCTTGCGGGTCACGAAACGGGTCTGAGGCATTGGGCCTTCCTGCGCGTCGACCAGCAGCAGCACGGAGTCGACCATCGACAGCACGCGCTCCACTTCGCCGCCGAAGTCGGCGTGGCCTGGGGTGTCGACGATGTTGATGTGGGTGCCTTCGTACTCAACGGCGCAGTTCTTCGACAGGATGGTAATGCCGCGCTCTTTCTCCAGGTCGTTGGAGTCCATGACGCGGGTATCAACCTGCTGGTTCTCACGGAAAGTACCGGACTGCTTCAGCAGTTGGTCCACCAGGGTGGTCTTGCCATGGTCAACGTGGGCGATGATGGCGATGTTGCGAATTGCGCGTTTAGTATTAGACATGATTTGTGTATTTACAGGAAATCTGCGGGTGCGGAAGCACTGAACCCACTAGTATAGCATGTTGCGGCGCAACCAACCAGACTTAGAAACTGAGCCGCTCTTTCAGCGCGGCCGCGTTGCGGCGCGAAATTTCCAGTACTTTGCCCCCGGTGAGCGTCACGTCATAGCCCTGGCTTATCGATTCGTCGATGCGCACGATCGCTTGCAGGTTGATGATGTGCTGGCGGTTGGCGCGGAAAAAGAATTTTTGCGGCAGGCGCGCTTCGATGCTGTTCAGCGGCTTCTTGACGTAGGCGCGCTGCTCGCCGAAAAACACCTGCACATAATTCTTGCAGCTTTCGATGTAGCGGATCGCGTCCAGCGACACCAGATGGCAACGTTCGCCGTCCTTGATGAAGATCTTGCTGTTGTAATCGAGTTCGGGCTTGGCGCCCTCTCCTTGCGCCGCTTCCCCCTGGTCGCCGGTCAGCTTGGCGACGGCCACCGCAAGGCGCTCGGCGCTGATCGGTTTGAGCAGGTAGTCCACCGTGTGGAAGTCGAAGGAGCGGATCGCATGCTCGGAATAGGCGGTGGTGAAAATGACACGCGGCATATAGTCCAGTTGTTCGAGCACGTCGAACCCGCTGGCGCCCGGCATGTGGATATCCATGAACACCACGTCGGGACGCAGTGCCTGCATCAGCGCCAGCGCCGTGGCGGGATCGCCTGCCTGGGCTACCACCTCAAGCACAGGCATTGCCTGCAGCATGCGCACCAGCCCTTCGCGCGCCAGCCGCGAGTCTTCAACAACAATCGCCTTCAATATGCCGATTCCTTGGGTAATGTAACCGTGACCTTGAACTGGGCGCCGCCTGGCTCGACCAGCATGGCGGCCATGCCGCCGTAAAGCAGCTGCAGGCGGCGCTCGATGTTATGCAAGCCGATGCCAATGCCGTTCACCTTGCCCGGCGCTAGCAGCGGCTTGTCGTTGCGGACTTCGAACACCAGCCGCCCGTCGCTTTCGGCCAGTTCCAGCGCGAGCTTGCCGCCGCTCGGCAGGTTTTCCAGGCCGTGCTTGACGGCGTTTTCCACCAGCATTTGCAGCACCATCGGCGGCACCAGCACCCCCTGCAACTCCACCGGGACCTGGATCGCAAAGTCCAGGCGCTCTTCCAGCTGGATTTTAGCGATGGCGACATACTGGTGGATAATCGCCAGCTCCTGGCGCAAGCTGACCTTGTCGTGCCGGCTGCTTTCCAGCGAATAGCGCAGGATCTCGGAGAGCGCCGTCATCATGCGGTCGGCCAATTGCGCGTCCTCGTGGATCATGAAGCGGATGTTGTTCAGCGCGTTGAACAGGAAGTGCGGGTTCAGCTGGTTCGACAGGCTGCTTAACTGAGCTTCTTTCAAGCCGTTCTGCAAACGCAAGTTGTGCACCTCCGTCGCGCGGATATGCCGCATCGACGTCACGCTGGTGTAGATGAAACACCAGATGCAGACCAGGAGCTGGCTTGGCACCGCCTGCTCTACAAAGGAGTCAATATAGTAGCGCTGCGGATTGAAGGGCAGCCGGAGCGCCTGGTATTGCGCACTCACTTCGCCGATAAACGGCGGCACGACGATGGCCACGATCAGCAACGCCATCGCCACTCCCGCCAGCGCGCTGTAGACGACGGCAATCGGAATCAGACGCCCCATCGCGAGAGGCTTCCAGCCGCGCTGACGGTAATGCCAGCGGAAGCACAACACCGCCACCGTATACAGCGGCATCCACAGCGTGCTCGCCGCCAGCCTGGGCGTCACCCGGTGGCCGTCCAGGTAGACCATCAGCACCGATACGACGAAACCAAATGCCATTGCACTGCCATGGAACAGCCAGAACTGCCGGTCGCGCGGAAAGAACTGCTGGGGCTGGGACATGCTTTGACTCGGCAATGGACGTGAACTCGGCATTTTATTTGACTTTTATGCAATAGGCGAGTGGCGCTTTACCAGCTCCGGATCCGTTGCGCAGCCGGTTTGAACATGGCGTCGCCGGGTTGGGTGCCGAACGCCTGATGGAAGCCGTCGACATTCACCGCCGGGCCGTTGGCCCGGAATTCGTTCGGCGCATGCGGATCCGACGCCAGCAGCTGCAGCACGCGCTCAGGACGCGCCTTCTTGCGCCAGCTTTGCGCATAACTCAGGAAGAAGCGCTGCTCGCCCGTATAACCGTCGACCACGGTGCGCGGCTTGCCGTCCACCGCACGCTGGTAAGCCTTGAAGGCAATCTGCAGGCCGGTCAGGTCGGCCATGTTTTCCGCCAGCGTCATGGCGCCATTGACGTACTTGCCCGGCATGGCTTCGTAGCTGGAATACTGGGCCTGCAAGCGCTGGCCGATTTCCTCGAACGCCTTGCGGTCGGCATCGCTCCACCAGTTGCGCATGACGCCGTCGCCGTCGAACTGCGCCCCCATCGTATCGAAGCCGTGGCTGATCTCGTGGGCGATCTGGGCGCCAATGCCGCCGTAGTTGGCCGCATCGTCCGCATCCATGTCAAACAGGGGCGCCTGCAGCAAGCCGGCTGGAAGGTTGATTTCGTTGAGCATGGGGTCGTAGAAGGCGTTGACCGCTATCGGCGACATCGCCCACGCTGCGCGGTCCATCGGCTTTCCTGCCTGGGCTGCCTTAAGTTCCCATGCGTAGCGCCTTGCGCGATGACGATTGCCGAGCGCATCGCCTTCGCGCACCTCCAGTCCGGCATAGTCATGCCATGTGTCGGGATGGCCGATCTTGGCCTTGTAACCGGCCAGCTTGGCCAGCGCCCGCTCCCGCGTGGCTGGCGTCATCCAGCCGCTCTCTTCGATCATCTCGCGATAGGCGGCCAGCAAGTTCTCGACCATGCCGCGTATGCGCGCTTTGTGCGCTGGCGGGAAATAGCGTTCCACGTAGGCCTTGCCCAACGCCTCGCCCATGGCGGCACTGGTTTCAATAATGGCCGCGTCGGCGCGCGGCGCCGGGGCCGTGGTGCCGGCCAGCGCCGTGCCACGGAACGCGAAGTGCGCGTCGCGGAAAGCGCGCGGCAGCACTGGGGCCGCCTCGTCCAGGCTACGCAACTTGAAGTACATTTTCCAGTCTGCCAGCGGCAGTTCGGCGAACAAGGCAGCTATCGCCGTGGCCGTGGCATGCTGCGCCACCATGACGCGTTCGGCCACCGGAATGTGGGCCGCCCGCATGAAGGCCGGCCAGTCGATGCCGGGCGCGCGCTGCAGCAGTTCCTGCGCGTTCATCAGCGTGTACATCCGCCCCGGATCGCGCGCCTGCTCAAGCGGCAACTGGACAGCCGCGATACGCGACTCCAGCGCCATGACGCGCGCCGCCACCCGCGCCGGCTGCGGCAGTCCGGCCAGTACTGCCAGCCTGGTGAGGTATTCAAGGTACGCCGCGCGCGCCTTGGCCATGCCGGCATCGTCCAGCGCCAGGTAATAGTCACGGCTTGGCAGGCCAAGCCCGCCCTGCCACATCATGACCCGGTTCCGTCCCGGATCCTTGAAGTCGGCAAAGCCGCCCCACAGCCACAACGGCGTCTCGATGCGCCCCTGCGCATGCCCCATCCATTGCGCCAGAGCGCCGGCATCGCCGATCGCATCGACCTGCGCCAGCAAACGCCTGACCGGCCCCAGGCCGGCTTTGTCGATGCGCGCGGTGTCCAGGTAAGCCTTGTAGTAGCTGCCGGCCTTGCGTTCCGCGCTGGCGGCACGCTGCGGCCTGGCGGAGAGTTCTTCGACGATGCCGCGCACGCGCCGGTCCACCACATCGGGCAGCTCGGCGCCATACGATTCCGAACGATTGACGGGAATGACCGTAGCCTCGATCCAGGCGCCGTTGACGGCGCGGTACAGGTCGTCCTGGATGCGGATGGCGCCCTGCGGCGCAGCTGCTGCCTTGCCGCAGGTGAGGGAGAGCAGCAGCGCGAGGCTGGCAAGCTTCAGTGAATTCATGGTGGGCCTTTGAAATGAAGTGTGGGCTCATTGTCGGGCCAGCCCTGCCAGCCTGGCGGAAAAGGTGCCAGGCGGCGCCACGCGGGGATAAGCGGCAAGGCACCGGCAGCCGGAAGCTCCCCACCTTTTGGTTTCCGTAGGGTATTATTAGAAAATAAGCAATGACGCTTATTTAAGCCCAACGAACAGCCTGGAGAGCACTACATGAAATTGCGTTTGACGAACACCGTTTTGGCGACCGCCGCCCTGTCCCTGCTGGTGGCTGGCGCCGCCGCTGCCGCCCCGGTCGGTGTGCAGATCCTGAGCGCCACCGTCAAGGACAAGAAAATCGACGGCGCCACCGTCACGCTGCAAAAGAACGGCGAACAATCGGTCAGTGCAAACACCGACGCACAGGGCCAGGTCAAGCTGTCGCCTACTTTCGCCGACGACGCTTCCACCCTGATGATCGTCAAGAAGCCGGGCTACTCCAACCTGGTGGTCAAGTGCCCATGCAATGGCTCGACCTACGCTATCAGTCCGGTGATGAACAACCTGGACGGCATGCGTATCGTGCTGAACTGGGGCGCCAATCCGGCCGACCTGGATTCCCACGTTGTCTACCCGGACAACCACGTCTACTTCATGCAGATGCGCGGCGCCGACGCCAAGCTGGATGTCGACGACACCAACGGCTTCGGCCCTGAGACCATCACCATCGACCGCAAGCACGTCGGCCAGCGCTATGTCTACGCCGTGCACGATTTCACCGACGGCTCCAACCCGAACACCCGCAACCTCGCCAATAGCGGCGCCAAGGTCTTCGTTTACGTCGGCCAGACCCTGATCCGCACCTACTACGTGCCGACCACCGGCACCGGCAACCTGTGGACCGTGTTCGCCGTGACCGAAGACGGCGAGTTCCAGGACTTCAACACCCTGAAAGGCGTGACCAGCCACGACCGCCTGCAAACCTCCGAATTCGCCGGCATCGGCCGTGCATCCGACCTGCAGGCCGTGAACTACAGTGCCAGCAGCCAGGATAACGCCAAGCGCCTGAACAGCCAGGGCGAAGCGGCCTACCACGCAGGCAATCTGGACGAGGCGATCCGCCTGTACCAGGAAGCGATTGAGTTGAACGGCAACTATGGCCAGGCATACAGCAACCTGGGCCTGGCATTCCAGAAGGCCAACCGCACTGCGGAAGCGATGTGGGCCAACCGCAAGGCCATCGCATTGGCCAGCGGTTCGACCGCGGCTACCGTGCGCGCCAGCTCGCACTACAACAACGGCAAGATCTACGAAGCCGCATCGCAGTGGGACGACGCCCTGCGCGAATACCGCGCAGCGCAGGCCGAGAAGAGCAACCCGACCTACGACAAGGCCATCGCACGCATGATGCAGAACGGAGCGAAATAATGCGCTCGCCAGCGCTGCCCCTGCTGTGCATGGCCGCCGCGCTGGCTGCGGCCGCCGTGCCCGCCGCAGCCGTCGGCCCGGCCTCGGTGGCCAAGGCCGACCGCCGCCTGTGGACGGAAACCCTGAACAGCCGCAATGGCTTCGACAAGGCCTCGCGCGCATCGATCCTGACCTATGCTTCGGCACTGCAGGAAATGCACAAGATGGCCGATGCCGACATGATGGCGTCGTTCAAGATCAAGAGCCTGAACCGCGCCTCGGTCGACAAGTGGCTGAAGTCGGAAATGGCGCTGTCGCTGGCGAACTACCAGCGCGCGGCGCGCGACTGCGCAGGCGGCGACTGGACTTGCGTGGCGCCGGTCGACAGTGTGGATGCACTGCTGCGCCAGGCCGATAGCTGGCAGAAGTCGGTACCGGCAGGCCAGCAAGCCTGGCACGCCAACCTGTCCGCCTTCACCCGAGCCTACCTTGCCGAGCAGTTGCGGCTGGCGGCGCTGTTCCCCAAGATCAGCAGCGAGATCGATCGCTTCGGCCCGCATGAATGGAATGGCGACACCCTGGAAGACCGCCAATTCCTGCTGACCTTCGACGACGGCCCGTCGCCAGGCGCGAATACGGACGACACGCTGGCCATGCTGGCCAACAGCAAGAAGAACGGTGTGTTCTTCGTACTGGGCGAAAACCTGCAGAACCGCGTCAACAAGGCTGGCGCTGCGAAGGTCGCTGCCTCGTACAAGAACCAGTGCATGGCCTCGCACGGCTGGCAGCACCAGTCGCACGCCAAGTGGGACCAGTGGCAGGATTCAATTAGCCGCACCCACGGGCTGTTGAATGCGACCTTCGCCAAAGGCGACGTGCTGCCCTACTTCCGCCCGCCATACGGCCAGCGGCCCGCGGACAGCGCACCATTCTTCCAGCAGCAAGGCCTGCAGGTCGCGCTGTGGAACCTGGACTCGCAGGACTGGAGCAGCCAGGTCACTGCGGACGATGTCAGCAACCGCATGATTGCGCTGATGCTGATCAAGCGGCACGGCGTACTGCTGTTCCACGACGTGCACAGCAAGGCAAAGTCCGCCCTGCCCGTCATCTTCGACGAGCTCGGCACCGCAGTCAGCTGGCGCGACTGCCAGCAACCGCTCGCAAAATAAAAGTCGGGGTCAGGTCTGGCAATCCGCCATTAAACGCACGCATGTGCGTTTATTGGCGGATTGCCAGACCTGACCCCGACTTTTATACGGTAGCGATCAGGCGCTCGGGTGCCAGGATGGCGTATTCGCCGAAGATGCCGGTGCCGAGCAGGCGGCCGTCGTCGGCGTAGATGCGTACGCGGCCTTCGTATGGCGTCGGGACGGCGATGCTTGGCTCTTTGCCGAGCGGCAGGCGCTGGCCGTGCAGGAAGCGTTTCGCCAGGTCGGCGTTCAACACGATGCGCGGGAAGGAGGACAGCAGTGCATCCACTGGCGCCAGCAATTCGCGCGGCGCGGCGTGGGCGGCCAGGTCTTCCAGCGTGACCATTTTGTCGGTGGTGAGCGCGCCGACCTGCGTGCGGCGCAGGGCGTTCAGGTGCGCGCCGCAGCCCAGGGCTGCGCCGATGTCTTCGCCCAGCACGCGGATGTAGGTCCCTTTGCTGCAGGTGACTTCTATCTTCAGGAACGGCGCCTCGTAGCCGACGATTTCCAGCTTGTGGATCACCACGTCGCGCGCCTCGCGCTCGAGCGTGATGCCTTCGCGTGCGTATTCGTACAGGGCTTTGCCGTCGCGCTTGAGCGCGGAGTACATCGGCGGCACTTGCTTGATGGGGCCGCGGAAACGGGGCAGCACCGCTTCAATGTCGGCCAACGTAGCATTGACGTCGCGCGTTTCAAGCACCTGGCCTTCAGTGTCGCCGGTGTCGGTGCGCACGCCCAGGTGCACGGTGGCCAGGTAGGTCTTGTCGGCTTCCAGCAGGTCTTGCGAGAACTTGGTCGCTTCGCCGAAACACAGCGGCAGCAGGCCGGTGGCGAAAGGGTCGAGCGTGCCTGTGTGGCCGGCTTTTTTCGCGTTCATGAAGCGCTTGGCCTTGATCAGGGCGTCGTTGCTGGACAGGCCGACTGGCTTATCGAGCAGCAGCACGCCGTCCACGGCGTCGCGCACGCGCTTTACACGTGCTTCGCTCATTCTTCGTCTTTGTCTTCTTCGAAGTCGGCGGCGCGGGTGGCGTTGGCCTTGTCGATCAGGGCGGACATTGCCATGCCGCGCGAGGCGGACATGTCGTGCAGGAAGTGCAGCTGCGGCAGCGTGTGGATGTGCAGGCGCTTGCCCAGCTGGTTGCGCAGGTAGCCGGCGGCGGCGGCCAGGCCGGCCAGGGTGTTCTTGATCGACTCGGGATCGTCCTTAAGGGTGGTGAAGAACACTTTCGCGTGCGCGTAGTCGGGCGTCAGCTGCACTTCGGACAGGGTGATCATGCCGACGCGCGGGTCCTTCACTTCGAAGGCGATCAGCTCGGACAGGTCTTTCTGGATTTGATCCGCCACGCGCAGGCCGCGCTGAGGGATGGATTTGCTATGTTTTGCCATGATTTTTCCCTTTTAAAACCGGGTAATTTGCAGTGAGGGACGGGAGCTGGACCTAGGGCCAGTTCCCGCCGCTTTACCGGTTTTAATAAACTAAAAGGCGGGTGCCCTGCCCCGCTCTCGCGAGGCGGGAAGCACCCGCCGTGTATCGCGCCGTCCTGCTGTTACAGGGTACGGGCGATCTCCTGCACTTCGAACACTTCGAGCTGGTCGCCCACTTCGATGTCGTTGTAGCCCTTCAGGTTCAGGCCGCACTCCAGGCCGGCGCGAACTTCTTTCGCATCGTCCTTGAAGCGCTTGAGCGAGTCGATCTCGCCGGTCCACACCACGATGTTGTTGCGCAGCAGGCGGACGGAAGACGAACGCTTGACCACGCCATCGGTAACCAGGCAGCCCGCAATCGCGCCGACCTTGGAGACGTGGATGACCTGGCGAATCTCGACCTGGCCGGTAACGTGTTCGCGCTTCTCCGGCGCCAGCATGCCCGACATCGCCGCTTTGACCTCTTCGATCGCATCGTAAATGATGTTGTAGTAGCGGATGTCGACGCCGTTGGTCTCGGCCAGCTTGCGCGCCTGTGCATCGGCACGGGCGTTGAAGCCGATGATGACCGCCTTGGAAGCGGTCGCCAGGTTGACGTCCGATTCCGAGATGCCGCCCACCGCTGCGTGCACGATCTGTACGCGCACTTCGGAGGTCGACAGCTTCTGCAGCGAGCCAACCAGCGCTTCCTGCGAGCCTTGCACGTCGGTCTTGATGATCAGCGGCAGGTTCTTCACCTCGCCTTCGGCCATCTGGTCGAACATGTTTTCCAGCTTCGCGGCTTGCTGCTTGGCCAGCTTCACGTCGCGGAACTTACCTTGGCGGAACAGGCCGATCTCACGGGCTTTACGCTCGTCAGCCATGACCATGGCTTCTTCACCGGCGGCCGGCACTTCGGTCAGGCCCTGGATCTCCACTGGGATCGAAGGACCGGCTTCCGAAATCGCCTTGCCGTTTTCGTCCAGCATCGCACGAACGCGGCCGAAGGACGAACCTGCCAGCACGACGTCGCCGCGCTTCAGGGTACCGGATTGCACCAGGATGGTGGCCACAGGACCGCGGCCCTTGTCCAGGCGGGCTTCCACCACCAGGCCGCGCGCAGGCGCTTCGACCGGTGCTTTCAGTTCCAGGACTTCGGCTTGCAGCAGCACTTGCTCCAGCAGGTCGTCGATGCCCTGGCCGGTTTTCGCGGATACCGGCACGAATGGCGAATCGCCACCGTATTCTTCCGGCACCACTTGTTCTGCCACCAGCTCCTGGGTCACGCGGTCAACGTTGCCGCCCGGTTTGTCGATCTTGTTGATCGCCACCACCAGCGGCACGCCTGCTGCCTTGGCGTGGGAGATCGCTTCCTTCGTCTGCGGCATCACGCCGTCGTCGGCTGCCACCACCAGGATAACGATGTCGGTTGCCTTCGCACCGCGGGCACGCATGGCCGTGAAGGCCTCGTGACCTGGCGTATCCAGGAAGGTGATGGTGCCGCGCGGGGTGTCCACGTGGTACGCACCGATGTGCTGGGTAATGCCGCCGGCTTCGCCCGACGCAACCTTGGCGCGGCGGATGTAGTCCAGCAGGGAGGTTTTACCGTGGTCGACGTGACCCATCACGGTCACCACTGGTGCACGCGGGGTTGCTTCGTACTCGGCGTGTTCGCCCTGGTCGGCCAGCAGCGCTTCCGGATCGTCGACAGCGGCAGCGAAGGCCTTGTGGCCCATCTCTTCCACCACGATCATCGCGGTTTCCTGGTCCAGCACCTGGTTGATGGTGCACATCTGGCCCAGCTTCATCAGCTGCTTGATGACTTCAGATGCCTTGACTGCCATCTTGTGCGCCAGTTCGGCCACGGTGATGGTTTCCGGCACGTGCACGTCATGGATGATCGCTTCGGTCGGCTGCTGGAAGTTCGTTTCGCGATCTTCATGGTGGCCGCCGCGGCGACCACCCTTGCCGCCCGCACGCCAGCCGTCACGGCCGCCGGCATTGGCGCCGGTGTTGCCACCGCGGCCTTTGCCTGCACCGCCGCCCGGGGCGCCACGGCGCTTTTCATCCTGCCAGGTCGAAGCCACGTTGGCCGACTTGATGGATTTCTTGTCGCCTGGCTTGCCTTCTTTCTTGTCGCCGGCTGGAGCTGCTGCGGTCGCGGCAGGCTTCTTGTCGGCTGGCTTGTGCAGGGTGCCTTCGGCGACTTTCGGCTTGGCTGCAGCAGCGGCCGGAGCCGGCTCAGGAGCCTTCATCACGCGACGCGGCTGGCTCATCATCAGCTTGATCTGGGCCACTTCGTCTGCAACAGCTTTACGGGCACGTTCGGTCGCTTCGGCGCGCTCGGCGGCTTCCTTGGCGGCGATTTCGTGCTTGCGCTTGGATTCTTCGGCATCGGCCAGGCGCTTCTTCTCTTCTTCTTCGGCGGCGGCTTTCTGCGCGGCGCCGGCTGCAGCGGCGGCAGCGGCCTTCTCGGCGGCGGCCTTGTCGGCGGCGGCTTTCTTGGCTTGCTCTTCCGCTACGCGCTTGGCTTCCTCTTCGGCGGCTTTGGCTTGGGCAGCCTTTTCCTCGTCGAGCTTGGCCAGGCGTTCCTGTTTCTCTTTCAGCTCCGCTTCCTGGCGGGCGATCAGCTCGGCCTGGCGGCGTGCCTCTTCTTCACGGCGCGCCTGTTCGGCAGCGTCGATCACCGGCGTGGCCGGCTTGGCGGCGGTGGTGGTCACCACGTCGTCGCGCTGGACGAAGGTGCGCTTCTTGCGCACTTCGACCTGGATGGTGCGGGCCTTGCCGGAGGCGTCGGCCTGCTTGATCTCCGTGGTCTCTTTACGAGTCAGGGTGATCTTTTTCTTTTCGCCCGGCTCTGCGCCTGCGCCGTGGGTACGGCGCAGGTGTTCCAGCAGCTTGTCCTTATCATCTTTTGACAATGGATCTGACGCCGAACTCTTTTCGACGCCAGCAGACTTCAGCTGCGACAGCAGCAAATCTGCAGGCATCTTCAGTTCGGTGGCAAATTGGGCTACGTTGTTACTCGCCATTCAGTCCTCTTTTCTATGTGTCTCGATGATAAATAAAGCTGCTACTACTTCTTAGGCCTTTGCGGCTTCGGACGATGCCCAGGCCTTGGCTTGCAGGGCCTTGGCGCGATCATCGTACTTACCGTCGACCAGCTTCATTTCATCGTCGGTCACATTCTCAAACTCATTCGAAATCAGTTCACGCGCGCGGTCGCTCGACAATGCCAGGATGGCGCCGAACTCGTCATAGGCCAGACCGGCGAATGCCGCCAGGGTCTTGATGCCTGCGAGGCCCAGCTTGCCCGCGGTGACGCGGTCCATGCCTTCCAGGCCAACCAGCTGTTCTTCCATGCCTTCCAGGCCTTCTTCCGAAGCGATGGCTTCGGTCACCAGGGCGTCGCGGGCACGGGTACGCAGCTCGTTGACGGTGTCTTCGTCGAACGCTTCGATGTCCAGCATCTCGGAGATTGGCACGTAGGCGATTTCTTCCAGGCTGCTGAAGCCTTCTTCCACGAGGATGTCGGCCACTTCCTGGTCCACATCCAGTTTTTCCATGAACAGTGCGCGCACGGCGGCGGTTTCGGCGGCCAGCTTGTCGGCCGATTCTTCCGCGGTCATGATGTTGATCTTCCAGCCGGTCAGCTCGGAAGCCAGGCGCACGTTCTGGCCGGAGCGGCCGATGGCGATTGCCAGGTTTTCTTCGTCAACCACCACGTCCATCGCGTGCTTGTCTTCGTCAACCATGATCGAGGACACGTTGGCAGGTGCCAGCGCGCCGATCACGAATTGCGCAGGATCTTCCGACCACAGCACGATGTCCACGCGCTCGCCGCCCAGTTCGCCGGTCACGGCCTGCACGCGCGAACCGCGCATGCCGACGCAGGTGCCGATCGGGTCGATGCGCTTGTCGTTGGTGTGCACAGCGATCTTGGCGCGGACGCCGGCGTCGCGTGCAGCGGATTTGATCTCCAGCATGCCTTGTTCGATCTCTGGCACTTCCAGTTCGAACAGCTTCATGATGAACTCTGGCGCGGTGCGCGACAGGATCACTTGCGGGCCGCGCATATTGCGGTCAACGCGCAGGATGTAGGCACGCACGCGGTCGCCGATACGCAGGTTTTCCTTAGGGATCATCTGGTCGCGCGGCAGGCGGGCTTCGATCTTGCCGGATTCGACGATCGCGTCGCCGCGTTCCATGCGCTTGATGGTGCCGGTGACCAGCGCGTCGCCGCGCTCCAGGAAGTCTTGCAGGATCTGCTCGCGTTCAGCATCGCGCACGCGCTGCAGGACCACTTGCTTGGTGTCCTGGGCGAAGCGGCGGCCGAATTCCACGGATTCGATCGGCTCTTCGATGTATTCATCGACTTCGATATCAGGGATCTGCTCTTTCGCTTCGAACAGCAGCACTTCCTGGTCAGGCAGCTGCAGGCCGGCTTCGTCCGGCACTACGTGCCAGCGGCGGAAGGACTCGAACTCGCCGCTTTCACGGTCGATCGAAACGCGAATATCCACTTCGCCTTCATAGCGCTTCTTCGTGGCTTGCGCCAGTGCGAACTCGAGCGCGCCGAACACGACTTCCTTGTCGACGTTCTTTTCGCGCGCCAGCGCATCAACCAATAACAATACTTCGCGACTCATGCTTTGCGGCTCCCAAAATTCACCTGCGGCACCAAGCGTGCCTTGTCAATGTCCGCGAGCGTGAAATTCAGCACCGCAGGACCTTCTTTACCTTCAAATTCAATACCCAGTTGATCGCCTTCAGGCTCCGTCAGGATGCCCTGGTAGGACTTGCGATTCGCAGTGCCGGGAATGGCCATGCGCAGCTTGACGATCGCTTCGGAGCCGGCAAAGCGGACGAAGTCGCTGAACTTGCGCAGCGGACGGTCCAGGCCAGGCGACGAAATTTCGAGGCGTTCGTAAGGAACGTTCTCGACCGTCAGCACGTGCGACAGTTGGTGGCTCACCGTGGCGCAGTCTTCAACCGTGATCGGGCCCTTTTCTTCTGCATCTTCCGCCGTGAAGTCGATATAAACACGCAGCAGTCCGCGTTCGGCCCGTTCGAAATCGACCAGGTCGTAGCCGAGGCCAGCGACGGTTTTTTCAATCAATTCAGGCAGTTGCAAAAGAAATCTCCAGATACTTAAAACGATTCAACCAAAAAAAAATGGGCAACTGCCCATCTTTCGTTACTGCAGCCAGATGAAAGCACTCTCGGCAAAAATACCTGCGAAGAACTTTAACTAGGCTGCTCATTATAGCGCCTTATTGACTTCGCTGCAATGCCGCATACCACATCGGACGAGGGTGTAACAATAGCAAGGTGCTCAAAAACCAACACCAAAACCGGCAACCCGGTAGTCTGACCCGCAGGGTCAGACACCAGTACGCGGCGGCCGCTGGCTGGTTTACCGGTTTTAGCCTTTGCGGCGGCGCGGCATGCCATGGTCGGACGCCCCGCCGCGCGGCTGGTGGCCGCCGCGGCGCTGCTGCCCCTGGCCGTGGCCATGCCCCTGGCCAGCGAAGCCAAAGGTCGTCATCAGCGGATCCGGCTGGCGCGGACCGCCGCCCTGCCCCTTGCCTTTACCCTTACCTTTGCCGCCGGCAGCGCCGCCGGTGCCACGGCCACCCGGCTGCTGGTCACCGAATCCGGTGAAACCGCCGCCATGACGCGGCGCACCATAGAATGCCCCCTGCCCCTGGTTGCGGCCGCCGCGCGGCGCCTGCGGGAACGGATCGGCGTTCTTATTGCTCACGTCCATGCGGTTGCCATTCGGCTCGCGTTCACGTTTGCCCTGGCCCTGGCCCTGGCCGCCCTGCGGCTTCTTGCCCTCGCCAGCACCAGCACCGCCTTCTTTCTTGAAGCCGACCGCCGACAGCAGGTCGCGCACGGAATTCTCTTCCATCTCCTCCCAGCGGCCGCGCTTCAAGTTCGAAGGCAGGGTCAGCGCACCGTAACGGGTACGGATCAGGCGCGACACAGTCAGGCCGATCGCCTCGAACATGCGGCGCACCTCGCGGTTACGGCCTTCGCCGATCACCACGCGGTACCACTTGTTGACGCCTTCACCGCCGCCATCGGCGATCTTGGTGAACTGCGCCATGCCGTCTTCCAGCTCGACGCCGGCCAGCAGTTTCTGGCGCATGCCCTCTTCCAGCTCGCCCAGGGTACGCACCGCGTATTCACGGTCGATGTTGTAGCGCGGGTGCATCAGGCGGTTCGCCAGGTCACCGGAGGTGGTAAACAGCAGCAGGCCTTCGGTATTGAAGTCCAGGCGGCCAACGGCCAGCCATTTGCCGGTCTTCATAGTCGGCAGGCGGTCGAACACCGATGGACGGCCATCCGGGTCGTCGTGCGACACGATTTCGCCGGCCGGCTTGTGGTACACCAGCACGCGCGGCGGCTTCTTGGAAACCTTGCGCTGCACCAGCTTGCCGTTGATGCGGACCGCATCGGTCGGCAGGATGCGCTGGCCGATGTGGGCCGGCTCACCGTTCACCGACACGCGGCCGGCGATGATCAGTTCTTCCATGTCGCGGCGCGAACCCATGCCCGCTTCCGCCAGCACTTTGTGCAGCTTTGGAGCATCGTCTTCCGCCGTCAGGTCGCGGCGTGCCTTGACTGGCTTGCCGGAACCGCCCTCGTCGCGGTCGAACGCGTCGGAGGTCACGAAGGAGAACACTGCATCGGCTTCGGACGACTTGTCCTTGGCCTTCATCTTGTTACCGAAGGCACCATGTACGCGTTGCTTGCCCTGGCCGCCTTTGCCCTGGGCGCTTTGCCCCTGGCCGCCTTCGCCGGCTTGCGCGCCCTGGCCTTCGCCATGCGCCGGCTTGCCGTGCTTGCCCTTCTTGCCTTTGTGCTTGCCATGCTTGTCGTGGCGCTTTTCAGCAGGGACTGCGCTTGGCCATGGGCTCGCACCCTCGCCGCCTTCAGCGGCGGCCGGCGCGGCGCCTTCGGCAGGCGCTGCTTCGGCGCCGAGTGCCGCTGCCGCCACGGCAGCCTTTTCAGCCTGGCGCAGTGCGCGCTGTTCGCGCATCTGGCGCGGGCCGCGCGGCGCACGGCCGCGATCCTTGCCCTGGCCCTCCTCATCTTCGCCGGCCTGCGCGGTTTCCACCGGTGCCGACTCAACCTGCGCTGGAGCTGCTTCCGCAACCGGCGCCGCTTCCGCCGCTACAACCTTTTTGGCACGCGGCTTTTTGACCGGAACCGCTTCCGCGCTCGCAGCAGGCTGCTCGCCCGCCACAGCTTCGGCCGCAATTGCGGCTTTGGTACGGCGCTTGGGCTTTGGCGTTTCGCCGGCTGCCAAAGCGGCAGCGTTGTCAGCCTCGATCTGCGCCTTGGTGCGGCGTTTCGGCTTGGCGGGTGCGGTCTCGGCGGCTGCCGGGGTACCGGTTTCTGGGGAGTTATCAGGCTTGTTCATTATTCGTTTCTGCTAAGGGCTCGACGTTATCGGGCGCCGGGTCGTCTGTTACCGACGGCGCCTCGTCCGGCGTCGCCTCTTTCTCTTCTTCTGCTGCTTGTGCTTCCTGCGCCGCCTTCTCGAAGTTCTCGGTCAGGCGAGCCTCCAATACTTCCAGCGGATTTTCATTTTGCGTATCGCTGATCTGCTGCAGCGGCGGCAATTGCGACAGCGATTCCAGCCCCAGGTCGTCCAGGAACTGCTTGGTCGTGCCCAGCAAGGCCGGACGGCCCAGTACATCGCGGTAGCCGACCGTATCGACCCAGCCGCGGTCTTCCAGCATCTTGATCGTCTGCGAGTTCACCGCAACGCCGCGGATTTCCTCGATATCGCCGCGGGTCACCGGCTGGCGGTAAGCGATGATGGCCAGCGTTTCCAGCGTGGCGCGCGAATACTTCTGCGGTTTCTCCGGATTCAGGCGATCCAGGTACATCTTCATTTCAGGCCGGCTCTGGAAGCGCCAGCCGCTGGAGAGGCTGACCACCTCAATGCCGCGCCCTTGCCAATCCTGGCGCAACTCTTCCAGCAATTCCTTGATCGTATCGCCGCCGACACCAGCACCGAGCGGATTGCCCTGGTCGTCGGTTTCGACGTACAGCTTTTTCAGGCTGTGGATCGATAAGGGTTCACGGGCGCATAGCAGCGCAGCTTCGAGGACTTTCTTAGCCTCTGCATTATCCATACACTACATTTGGTTGTGTAACTTTGTAAGAAGGCGCCGGACCGCTACGCGCCGGGGCGAGAGTCTCAGGTGGAGAGCGTTTTCAGGGCGAAAACAAGGCGGGCGACAGGCGCCGCTTCATCCAACTTGGCCAATTGTACCTGATAAAACTCAGGAGAAGTGTAAAAGCCTGCTTGCTCAGCCGGCAAGGCGCTCGGCCAGAATTGCCGAAACGCCAACAAAAGCCGGATACTCGGCAGTGATGACATAGGTAGGAATCGCCGCCAGGTACTTATTGAAGCGTCCTTTTTCCTCGAAGCGGGCGCGGAAGCCGGAGCGGTCGAAGCGCTCGCCCAGGCGTGGCACGATGCCGCCGCCAATATAAATACCACCGGTAGCACCCAAGGTCACGCCCAGGTTGCCGGCAATGGTGCCAAGCATGGTGCAGAAGTGCTCGATCACGTCGTCGCACAGCGGGCATTCGCCGGTCAGCGCGCGGCGCGCAATCTCCGGCGCCGACAGCACTGGCTCCTCATGGCCGCGCTGGGCCACCAGCGCGCGGTAAATCAATTCGATGCCGACGCCGGACAGCAAGCGCTCCGCCGACACATGCGGGAATTCGGTCCAGGCATATTGCAGGATCGCCACCTCTTCCGGATTCATCGGCGGGAAACTGACATGGCCGCCCTCGCTCAGCAGCGCAGTCCAGCCGGAGGCCGACGGGATCAGTCCCGACACGCCCAGGCCGGTGCCGGCGCCGATCAGGCCAAGCGGCGCGCCGGCTTGCGGCATGCCGCCACCGACCTGGCGCTTCTGGCCGTCCGCCAGCAGCGGCAGCGAGCGCGCCAGCGCAGTGAAATCATTGGCCACCACCAGCACCTCGAAGCCGACCGCCAGGCGCAGCGCCTCGATCGAAAACTCCCAGTGGTGGTTGGTCATCTTGACGTAATCGCCATTGACCGGATTGGCGATCGCAATCGCACCGTGGCGCACACCCAGGCCGGCAGCCGCCACCACATCCGGCAGCGCCAGGTAAGCCTTCAACGCATCGGCCAGCGTCGCATAAGCCGCGCCGGACAGCACGTGGATATGCTCAATCCTGCCAGGCGCCAGTTCCAGGGCAAACCGCGCATTGGTCCCACCCACGTCGGCCAGCAGGCGCGGGCTTTGGAAGAAGGCAGGCGTGACAGGGATGGTCTGGGCAGTCATGGGCACAAGCGATTAAGTTGAGCCCTAATCCTAAGGGATTTGTTAGCCGAGACGCAAGGAATTCTTTGTAGTTTGAGTACAAGAACCGTAAAAATTAGGTATGAATGCTACATAGCGCGATATTTCGACGGTAGTATGACTACTCAGACGAATCCGGGACGGGTGCGCGCAGCCCCGCCCGGAGGGCGTGCGAAGCGCTGCAGTCAGCAATTAATGGCGGGAGTCGACGGGTGTAAAGCTGTCGGGCGACTGTTCGGCGATGACAGCGGATTCACTCTCGCTGCGGAAGGCGGTGTTCCAGGCGTCCAGCCCGCCGTGCAGGGGTTTGGCGCGCTTGTAGCCGTGGGAGTGCAACTGCTTGGCGACCTTGGCGGCGGTGACGTCGTTCGGGCAGCTGCAGTAGACGATGATGTGGCGGTCCTTCGGCAGGGATTTGATGACGGCCAGCGGGTCGCTGGCGCCTACCAGCAGGGCGCCCGGTACAGGAGGGTCCAGCAATTGCGCGGTGGCGCTACGGGCGTCCACCATCACGGGGTCGTGGCCGGAATCGAGCAGCTCTTTCAGCTCGTCGATGCTGATGCGCTCGGTTTGCATCGCTTTCTGGAAACGGCGGCGCTCGATGAATTTGGCCAGCACGAACAGGCCGAGCAGGATGGCCAGCACGGTCAGCGCAGTCGAGCCCATGGTCGACAGCACCTCCAGTACTTTATCGACATCGGCATGGAAATAGGCGCCGATCGACAGGCCGGTGGCGCTCCACAGCAGGCCGCCCAGCAGGCTGAATCCCAGGAAAGTCGGCACCCCGGTGCCCAGCGCTCCTGCCATCGGTGGCGCAATGGTGTTGAAGCCGGGGATGAATTTGGCCACCACCATCGACTTCGGGCCCCATTTGCGGAAATTGTCTTCCGTCTGGCTGACGCAGTAGTCCGGCGACAGCGAGATCTTGCACAGCAGCTTGAGGATGCGCTTGCCGAAGCGGCGGCCGGCGCGGAACCAGAAGAAATCACTGAGCAGGCATGCCAGCATGGCAACTGCCAGCACGACCGGGAACGGCGCGCTGCTGCTGTTGTCGATGGCCAGCGCACCGGCCACGATCAGGACTGGATAGGCAGGAATTGGCAACCCCATCTGTTCGACCAGCACCACGGCAAAGACGATCAGGACACCATACTGCTGCAACAGGGTAATTAGGTTAGCCATAGTTCGTCTATGGTAGCGCAAAACCGCGGCTAAGGCAGGGCTCCCTCCACATACTGCACCGCAAGCTGTTGCTGCAGCATCCGGAACAGCTTGTCCTGCTCCACCGGTTTGTGCAGGAAATCGTCGGCGCCTGCGGCCTGCGCCTGTTGCCGCTCGCCGCCGAAGGCCGACGCCGTCAGCAGCACCACGCGCGGCTGCGGCAGGCCGTGGTCGGCGCGCAGGCGGCGCGTCGCCTCCAGCCCGTCAAGTACCGGCATGCGCCAATCCATCAGGACCAGCTCCGGCTGCCATGTCGCGATGACGTCCAGCGCCTCCATCCCATCCGATGCCTCCTGCACCTCGAAGCCGGCTGGCACCAACATGCTGCGCAACAGGTGGCGGCCATCGACGCCATCGTCCACCACCAGGACGCGCCGCCCCTGGTGCATCGGCGCCAACTGCGGCAGTCGCGCCAGCGGCTCGCCGGCATCGGCTTCTTCCGCCTCGATGGTGAAGTGGAACACGGAGCCGCGTGCCGGCTGCGACGCCGCCTCCACTTCCAGCTCGCCGCCCATGATGCGCACGTACTGGCGCGAAATCGCCAGGCCAAGGCCGGGATCCTCAGGAATATCGTCAGTGTCCGCCTGCACGGCAAATGCCAGCCCATGCCGCCCGCCAGGCAAGACCGTCTGGCGCAGGGATAGCGTGACCGCGCCCTCGCGCGCATGCCTGAGGACATTGGTGACCAGGTTAAGCAGCACATGGCGCACTTTGGCGCCATCCATCGCCAGGGCGCGCGGCAATGCGCCGCATTCGAGTTTCAGGGCCACCCCGGCCTGGGCGGCGCGCTCGCCCACCATGTCGCACACGTCGCGCAGCAACTGCGCGACGTCGACCGCTTCCCGATGCAGGCTCACGCCGCCGGCCTCAATCCTGGACAGCTCGAGGATATCGTTGATCAAGGCCAGCAGATGCTGGCCGGAGCGATGGATGATGGCCATATTGCGCTTTTCATCGGCCGTCATGGTGGTCGAATGCGCCATCAGCCGCGAAAAGCCGATCACGGAATTCAGCGGCGTGCGCAGCTCATGGCTCATGGTGGAGAGGAACACGCTCTTGGCGCGGCTGGCCGCCTGCGCTTCCGTCACCGCCACCGACAGGGCCGCGGTGCGCTCGCTCACCAGCTCTTCCAGGTGGCTGCGATGGCGCCGCAATTCCTGTTCGCTTTCGGTGGCCTCCGTCACATCGATGCTGACGCCGACCATGCGCACCACCTTGCCCTGCACGTCGCGGAAGGAACGGGCCATGGAGCGCAGGTGGCGCAGCGTGCCGTCCGGCCGGCGGATGCGGAACTGCAGGGAGAAATCACGCTCGCCGTTCAGGGCAGCCGCCACTTCGGCGCGCGCCAGTTCGCGGTCCTCGGGCACCACGCGCTCCAGCCAGGCCTTGTAATTGCCGCCGCCAAGCCGGGTGCCCAGCCCATACTGGCGCAGGATCTCGTCGTCCTGCATCAATTCGTCGTAGACCACGTCCCAGTCCCAGATGCCGATGCGCGCGGCGCGGGTGGCGACGCTCAGGCGCTCTTCGCTTTCGCGCATCGAGCGGTAGCGGCTGTCGAGCAGCTCCCACATCTTGTGGATGGATTCTTTCAGGGTGCGCAGTTCGCCGTAGAACCAGGCCTTCTGCGGCGTGTCGCCCATCACGTACTGGCCGACCGCCTTCAGCGGCCGCAGGATCAGGAACCATAACAGGCCATACAGGCTGGTAACGAGCACTGCCGCCAGCACCAGGATCGCCACCAGGTTGGCGCGCCGCTGGTCGAGCAAATCCTGACGCACATAGGTTGGCGTTGCGAAGACCTTGATGGTGCCGATCGTGGCGCCATCGACAATGATCGGCCGCTGGGCCACCAGCATGTCCGGCGTAGTAGCCAGCGGCAGGCTGGTTTCCAGCTTGTCGCCGGCACCGCGCTGCACCACTTGCTCACGCTTGCTGCCGGTGCCGTACAAGACGATGGCGTGCAGGTCGCGCTGGTTCATGCTGGCGCGCATGATTGAAAACACCTGCTTGTCGTCGAAATTCCAGGCCGGCATGGCCACGCCCAGTGCCAACTGGTCGGCACTGATATTCAGGACCCGCTGCAGCTCCTGCCAGCGCTTGCTGCTCTCGGAATTGTAGGAATAGGCGGCAAACACCAGCAGCACGGCGCTGACGATCGTCGTCAACGCCACGCTGACCAATAGTGCGATGGAAGCAACTTTGTTTGAACGCAAAGACCTGCTCCTGCCGGGGCGCCACGGTATGCGGCACAGATGGCCAGTTTGCCAGCTTTACAAGGGCCGATCAAGCAGCCTTGGGAATGGCTGCCAGCAGGGAGCGCGTATAGGGATGCTGCGGGTTGCGATACAGTTCATCGGAGTCCGCCATTTCCACCACTTCGCCCTGATGCATCACCATCACCTGGTCGGAGATGTACTTCACCACCGACAGGTCGTGCGAGATGAATATATAGGACAGGCCGAATTCGTCCTGCAGGTCCTGCAGCAGGTTCAGCACCTGCGCCTGCACCGACACGTCCAGCGCCGATACCGATTCATCGCAGACCAGGATTTCCGGCTTCATGGCCAGGCAGCGCGCGATGGCGATGCGCTGCCGCTGGCCGCCGGAAAACTCGTGCGGATAGCGATGGTAGGCTTGCTGCGGCAGCCCCACCCGCTCCAGCAGCGCCAGCGCCATTTGTGTGCGCTCCGCATCGCTGGCGCCGATCGCGTGCAAGCGCATTGGTTCCAGCAGGATCTGGCCCACCGTGAAGCGCGGGTTCAGCGAGGCATACGGGTTCTGGAAAATGATCTGGATGCGGCGCTTGAACGGCTGGAATTCCTGCGCGCTCATGGCCAGCAGGTCGCGCCCTTCGAACAGGGCGCTGCCCCCTGTCGCCTGCTGCAGGCGCAGCAGGGTCAGGCCGACGGTAGACTTGCCGCTGCCGGATTCACCGACCACGCCCAGGGTCTTGCCGCGCGCCAGCTTGAACGATATGCCTTTGACGGCCGGAAACTCGCGCTTGCCGAACAGGCCTTCGCGCAGCCAGAAGCTCTTTTTCAGATTCCTGACATCAAGCACGATGTCGTCGTCCGGTGCACTGCCCCGCGTGCGCTGCGGCTGCTGCTCGGCGGCGCCAAAGCTCCCTTCCATGTAGTCGTTGATCACGGGCAGCCGCAGCGGGCGTGCATCGAGCGACGGCCGGCAATGCAGCAGCGCGCGCGTGTACAGGTCTTTAGGTTCGGCGAAGACTGCGCGGGCGTCGCCAGTTTCACGCACTTCGCCATGGCGCATCACGATCACTTCGTCGGCGATTTCGGCCACCAGTCCCAGGTCGTGGGTGATGAACAGCACCGACATCCGGTGCTTTTTCTGCAGGCCGGCAATCAGCTCCATGATCTGCTTCTGGATCGTCACGTCCAGGGCGGTGGTCGGTTCGTCGGCGATCAGCAGCTTGGGCTGGCAGGCAATGGCCATGGCGATCATCACGCGCTGCTGCTGGCCGCCGGACATCTGGCTGGGATACGCATCGATCTTCGCCGCAGGCTCGGGAATGCCGACCTCCTCCAGCAATTCCAGCGTGCGGGCGCGGGCGCTGCGCTTATCCATGCCCATATGCAGCCGCAGCACCTCGCCAATCTGGGCGCCGACCGTGAACACGGGATTGAGCGAGGACATCGGCTCCTGGAAGATCATCGCGATATCCTTGCCGCACATGGCACGGCGTTCGGCGACCGACTGGTGCAGCACTTCGCGGCCTTCAAACAGCACGCTGCTTTGTTCGTCGATCAGGGTGGTCTGCGGCGGCAGCAGCCCCATGACAGCCAGCGAACTGACCGACTTGCCGCTGCCCGACTCGCCCACCAGGGCTACCGTGCGGTTGTGCGGGATGTCAAAGGAAATGCCCTTGACCGCTTCGACCGTGTTCTTCTTGTCGGTGCGGAAGCGGATGCGCAAATTGCGGACCTGTAGCAGCATGTCATTTCACCTTGGGGTCGAGCGCATCGCGCAGTGCATCGGCGAACAGCGAGAAGGCCGTCACCAGCAGGGCCATGGCGCTGGCGGCGGCAGTAAGCTGCCACCACTTGCCGAGGATCAGTTCATTCTGGGCTTCGTTCAGCATCGAGCCCCAGCTCACCACGCCGACCGGTACGCCGAAACCGAGGAAGGAAAGGATCACTTCGGCCTTGATGAATCCAACTACCAGGATCGACACCTGCACCAGCGCCACATGGCTCACATTGGGGAAAATGTGGCTGAACATCTTGCGCCAGGCCGAGGCGCCGATGGCGTCGGCCGCCATCACGTATTCGCGCGCCTTGTGCTTGATGTACTCGGCGCGGATCAGGCGGTAAGGCCCGGTCCAGCCGGTCAGTCCCAGGATCAGCACGATGGTCAGCACGCCTTTCTGCTGCAGGACCGCGGCCACGGTCAGGATCATCAGGATCGAAGGGATGGAGGTGAACACGTTGTAGAACCAGTTGAAGAAATCGTCCACCATGCCGCCGTAAAAGCCGGAAACGGCACCAAACAGGGTTCCCAGGCCGACCGCCAGCGTGGCCGCCGCCAGGCCGACCACGATCGAGGTCTCGCCGCCCTTGATGGTTTTCCTGATGATGTCGTGGCCCCATTTATCGGCGCCGAACGGCAGGCTGGTCGCGCGCTCGGCAGCCGGCTCGGCAACAGCCTTGCCCAAGGCAGCGCGCAATTCGCGCAAGTCCTCTGCCAATGGATCGAATTCGTTGGCAGGCGGAGCTCCGGACGGGGCGCCGCCGGGGGCGCCGGCAGCCGCCACAGTCGGCATGGCCGGCGCCGCCGCAAACGTCGGCGGCGCATAGTTGACCGCAATCTCTTCTTCCCAGTCCGCCGCCACGATGCCGGTAGCGGAAGCCGCGAGCAGTAGCAGGAAGGCTGCAACGACCGCCAACGCCGCCATGGCTACCCGGTCCGCCAGCAGGCGGCGCCAGGCCAGTGTCCACAAGCCGGCCGAATCATGAATTGCGTGCATGCGCTGTCCTTACTTGAGCTGTACGCGCGGATCGACAGCCTGGTATAGCAGATCGGTCAGCAGGTTGAACACCATGGTGGCCACGGCAACGTAGACGGTAATGGCTTTGATCACGGGAAAATCGGAACGTTCCACCGCCAGGATGACTTCGCGCCCGATGCCAGGGATGCCGAAGAAACGCTCCAGCAGGAAAGCGCCGATCAGCATGGCCGGCAAGCTCGCCATGACATGGGTAATGATCGGGATCGCAGCATTGCGCAGCACATGCACCCACATCACGCGCCGCTCCGGCAAGCCCTTGGCGCGCGCCGTGCGCACATAATCCTGGCCCACCTCGTCCAGCACGAAGCTGCGGTACAGGCGCAGGGTCGGCGCCAGCGAAACGGCCAGGCCGATCAGGATCGGCAGCGCCGCAAAGTGCAGGTTCTCCAGCAAGCCGGCGCCCCAGCCCTGTACCGGAAACAGGCCGGCCTTATAGGCCAGCCAGTACTGGAACACGATGATATACACCAGGATGGAAATCGACATGCCTACCGTGCAAGCCACCATCACCACGCGATCGGTCAGCGAGCCGCGCACGAAGGCCACGGCCAGCGCAAGGGCAATGCCGAGCACGGTCTCCAGCACGGTCAGCGGCACCAGCACGGTCAGCGAGGGTCCCAGGCGGGAAGCAATGATGTCCGAAACGGCCTCGCCGGTGGCCCAGCTCTGGCCGAAATCGAAGGTGGCGATCTGTTTCAGGAAGATGCCCAGCTGTACATACCACGGCTGGTCCACGCCAAGCTGGCGGCGAATATTTTCGATGCCGGCCGCGTCAGACATTTTGCCAGCCAGGATATAGGCCGGATCGCCGCCAACCCAGTTAAACAGCACGAACACCAGCAGCACCACACCCAGCATGGTGGGCAGCATCTGCCACAGGCGGCGCAAGAGATAGGAAGCCATGGTTGATTTCAGTGGCAAGAACTGGCCGTAACAATAGCGCAAAACTGTCCAAAGAGAAACTCACTACTTTCCCAGCTTGTGTACACAAGCGCACTGTATCAACTTGGTTACAAACGAAATATACACCACTCAAGCACTTTTGCTGCGATGCCAAAATAGCCTGCAATTAGCAGCAATTTCGCGCAACAAGACGGCATTTATAAAGTTCAAGCAATCTCTAAGTGAAATACTTATGTTGCGCTTTCGTAACAAGATGTGACCTTTTGTTTCAAAAAGATTGCAAGCCGAGAACACTTGCAAGAAAGTACTAGCAGCCTATTGTTAGGTTTTGCGCAAAAAGCAAAGAACAGTTCACCTTCTGGGAGTTAAAGAATTATGATGAAAGAGAATGCCCTGTCGCATGCAATCCGCCTGGCGTGCGCCAGCGGTTTGCTGGCAGCCGGAGTCTGCGCACCAGTCTTCGCCCAGCAAGCCGACGCGCCTATCCAGCGCGTTGAAATTACCGGTTCGTCGATCAAGCGTATCGCCCAAGAGGGCTCACTGCCAATCCAGACCCTGAGCCGCAAGGACATCGAACAGACCGGCGTGAAGAACGTGGCCGACCTGATCGCGATCCTGCCGTCGATGCAGGGCATGATCACCTCGTCCGCCTCCATCAACGGCGGCGGCGGCGGCGTGCAAAGTGCATCGATCCACTCGATCGGCACCGACTACACCCTGGTGCTGCTGAACGGCAAGCGCATGGCGCCTTATGGCACCGGCAGCGCGGTCAACCTGGCATCGATTCCATTGGCAGCAGTCGAGAAGGTGGAAATCCTGACCGACGGCGCCTCCACCCTGTACGGTTCGGACGCCATCGCCGGCGTGGTCAACTTCATCCTGAAGAAGAACCAGACGGACCTGAACATTGACCTGACCTACAACCGTCCGCAGCACAAAGGCGGCCAGAGCGCCAACGTCTCGATCACCAAAGGCTTCGGCGACCTGCAGCAGGACGGCTTCAACGTGATGCTGGCTTACAGCCACGACCAGGCCAAGGCCCTGAATGCCGACCAGCGCGAGTTCGCCAACTCCGGCGTGCGCAAATTCAGCCAGGGCGGCAAGCAGTACGCGACCTGGCAAAACTCGATCAACTCGATTCCAGCCAATGCCGAAGTCGTGGACAGCGCCGGCAACGACGTCGCCTTCTCGCCTGACCTGGTCAACAATGGCAAGTGCAGCGGCCCGAATACCTTCGCACGCGGTGGCGTCTGCCGTTACGACTATGCGGCCACCGTCGAACTGCTGCCTGAGCTGAAACGCGACAGCCTGTTCACGTCCGGCACGCTGAAGATCTCCGACAAGACCCGCCTGAGCGGTGAATTCGTCTATTCCAAGTTCACCAGCACCGCCCGCTACGCCGCACCGGCGCAGCCGCTGACCACCATGAGCACCGATCCGATCACCGGCGTGAAGACTGTCAGCCCGGTGTACATCGTGCCTTACAAGGCGTCCGTGGAACCGCTGCTGGCTGGCCAGGGCATCGACCCGTCCCAGGTCACCGACGCCTGGCTGTACTTCCGCGCGAAAGACGCCGGCGGCCGCGCCGACGACTGGGGCACCAAGGCGCTGCACTTCTCGGCAGCTCTGGACTCCGAGATTGCCGACTGGGCCGTCAACGCGACTTACACCCACTCGGAAAACAAGCAGACCGATGACGCCGCTGGCGGCTACATGAGCGGCGACAAGTTCGAAGCCCTGGTCAAGTCCGGCGCCTACAATCCGTACATCATCAACCCGAACGCCAGCGGCATCCTGGCGCCGGCCGTGCTGAACGAAACCCTGGAGACCCAGAAGTCCAAGCTCGACGTCTTCAGCGCACACGCTTCGCGCGAAGTGTTCGCCATGTCCGGCGGTAACGCCGCACTGGGCCTCGGTGCCGACTACACCATCCAGCGCTACATCGACACGCCGAGCCAGATCCTGATGGGCCCAGGCCCAGGCAATCCGGGCTGGACCGACACCGTGATCGGCGGCGGCACCGGCTCCCAGCCGCTGGACGCCAAGCGTAACAACTGGGGTGCTTTCGCCGAGCTGGTCATGCCTGTGCTGAAGGACCTGGAAGTGACGGCCGCAACCCGTTACGACAGCTTCGACGCAGTCGACAAGCGCAACACCAGCTACGACGTGAACGGCAATGCCTCGGCTGCCGGCAAGCAAGGCAACGACGTCTCGAAGGCAACCTACAAGCTGTCCGCCAAGTGGCAGCCTACGCGCCAGTTCATGCTGCGCAGCTCCTACGGCACCGGCTTCAAGGCGCCGACCATGAACAATATCTCGGACCCGCTGAAGAACGGTGGCTCGTCCAACTTCTTCGATTGCCCGATCAAGTCCGCGACCGACCCGCGCTTCCCGTACTGCCGCGGCGTACAGGAATACGGCTTGCTGACCGTAGGTAACCCAAGCACCGGTGCCGACGCACTGAAGCCGGAAACCTCGAAGCAGGCGACCCTGGGCATGCGCCTGGAGCCAATGGATTCGCTGTCGCTGGGCGTGGACTTCTGGGACGTGAAACTGAAGAACCAGATCCAGAAGCTGTCGCAGGACATGCTGTTCCGCACCCCGGCCCTGGCTGAGAAGTACGCCACCATCTACTTCGACCCGATCCAGAAGTCGAAGGTGCTGGTCATGACCCAGTCGCCGCTGAACCTGGCCAGCTCGCACTACCGCGGTGTCGACTTCGACGCCACCTTCCGCAACAACACGCCTATCGGCAAGCTGACCACCAACTGGACCGCTACCTATATGCTGAAAGCGGAAAAAACGGTGCCAACGGCCGACGGCTCGAACAAGACCGAAAGCAGCATCGGCCGCTTCGACTCCTATGACGACGTGACCTTCCGCTGGATCTCGCGCCTGGTGTTCTCGCTGAAGTCGTCCGAGCAGTGGGCCAACTCGCTGACCGTGAACTACAAGTCCTCTTACGCCGACAAGGAATACGTGGCTGACGACGGCCGCGTGCGTTCGGTCAACGCCGACGGCACCCTGGGCGGCTATGTCGACATGAAAGGCCACAAGGTCAAGGAGTACTACACCCTCGACTGGCAGTCGAAGTACATCTTCAGCCAGAACTGGTCGGTCACCGGCGGTATCCGCAATCTGCTGGACAAGGATCCTCCGCTGTCGATCCGCGACACCGGCGGCGGCAACCAGGTTGGCTACGACGGTCGCTACGCCGACCCGCTGGGCCGTACCTTCTACCTGACCGCCAGCTACAAGTTCAAGTAATCCTGCTTTAGTAATACTCCCGCTCCCCGCCCGCGCAAGCCGGCGGGGATTTTTTTATGTCGCTTAATGTTTCATTTGTTTCACTTATCAAACATCCATTGCTAAAACAAACCGCCAGTGGTTTGATGACGTCCCCATTAGTTCATTACTGAGACGTTTATCAATGATCATCGAGAAAGCCCTGTCGCGCTCCCTGCGCGTGATGCTCGCTGGTAGCCTGGCCATCGGCAGCGCCGCTGCCCTGGCCCAGGAAGCAGCCCCTGAAGCGCCGATGCAGCGCGTTGAAATCACCGGTTCCAGCATCAAGCGTATTGCCGCCGAATCCTCGCTGCCGGTGCAATCGTTCAGCCAGAAAGACATCAAGAAGTCCGGCGTGTCCACCGTGACCGACTTCATCCAGCAATTGCCAGCCATGCAGGGCTTCTCCGTGGCAGCCGACTCCGTCGGCGGCGGCGGCGGCGGCGTGACCACCGCTTCGATCCACGATATCGGCGCAGCCTACACCCTGGTGCTGCTGAACGGCCGCCGCATCGCCCCGGCCAACTCCGGCACCACCATCGACCTCAATTCCATCCCCTTGTCGGCCATCGAGCGCGTTGAAGTGCTGACCGACGGCGCCTCCGCCCTGTACGGCGCCGACGCCATTGCCGGCGTGGTCAACTTCATCCTGAAAAAAGGCGCCACCGACTGGGAAATCAATGCCAAGTATTCGCGCCCTGAACAAAGCGGCGGCGCCAGCAATGCCATTTCCTTGTCCAAGGGCTTTGGCGACATCGATGAAGACGGCTACAGCGTGTTCTTTTCGCTCAGCCATGATGAGCAAAAGCAGCTGAAGGCATCTCAGCGCGACTTCGCCCGCACCGGCATCATCAACTTCACCGATCCGTCCAACGGCAAGCAACTGCAGTTCATCAACGGCTCCTCGCGTTCGCTGCCAGCCAATGCCGGCGTGACGTACAACTCCAGCCAGATCGACCCGAGCACCGGGCTGCCGGTGGAAAAGACCGTCAACCTGAACCCGTATGCCCTGGCCAACGGCGGCAAGTGCGCCACGGTCAACGCCGACTTCTACGGCGACGGCAACTGCTACTTCGACAGCGCCTCGACCATCGAGATCAATCCGAAATCGCAGCGCGATGCCCTGTTCTCCTCCGGTAGCGTAAAGCTGGGCAATTCCGGCTTCAAGGGCTTCTACGACCTGGCGTATACCGAAGCGAAAATCGTCGCGTCGATCGCGCCCTATCCGGCCGATTTTTCGATCGCCAAAGGTTCGGCCCTGTACAACAAGTACATCCAGCCAAACCTGACCGCCGAGCAGGACGCCGGCGCCACCTCCGTGGTCGCCAAGTACCGCCTGTACGAAATGGGCAACCGCACCTATGATTACGGCACCAAGGCCACCCACCTGGTGGCTGGCGTGGACGGCGCCATTGCAGGCTGGGACGTCAACTCGGCCCTGACCTATTCCAAGAACAAGCAAACCCAGAAGTATGTGGGCGGCTTCCCGCTGGCCGACAAGTTCCAGGCCGCGATCGACGCCGGCAGCATCGACCCGTTCGCTTACGGCCTGGGCGAAATGCCGCAAGCCATGCGCGACACCCTGCTCTCGACCGGATTCAGCGGTACTTACAATACCCAGACCGTGGAGATGAAGGGCTGGGATGCGCGTGCCTCGCGTGAAGCGTTCACCCTGCCTGGCGGCGCGGCCCAGATCGGCGTCGGCATCGACTACCGCAACACCTCGTTCAAGGTCAACCAGGCCGACGTGGCCAAGAATGCCCAGATCCTGTTCGACAACCCGCAAGTGGACAGCGCCTACGAGCGCGACAACTTCGGCGCCTACACCGAGCTGGTCATGCCTGTCAGCAAAGCGCTGGAACTGACCGGTTCCGCCCGCTATGACCAGATCGGCGCCATCGACAACAACCTGACCGGCCAGAAAGTCGGCAACAAGGAAAACGCCGCCACCTGGAAACTGAGCGCTAAGTACACCGCTGCCAAAAACCTGCTGTTCCGCGCCGCGGCGGGCACCGGCTTCCGCGCTGCCTCGATGCAGGAAATCGCCGGCCCGCTGGAAGACTGGGGCGTCACTGGCGGCAACTACCAGTGCCCGCTGACCGGCACCAGCCATCCTCTGGCCTCCTACTGCAACGGCGTGGTGCGCCAGCAGTTTGAAGCCTTCCAGGGCGGCAACCCGGACCTGAAGCCGGAAAAATCCAAGCAATGGAGCATCGGCACTGTGTTCGAGCCAACCAGCTCGCTGTCGATGTCGGTCGACCTGTGGAATGTGGAAATCCGCGACCAGGTGACGTCCGTGTCCGAAGGCCTGATCTTCAACAACCCGGCCAAGTACGCCGACCTGTTCACCACCAAGCACATCGGCTCGACCGGCAAGGACGTGCTGGCCATCAAGCTGCTGCCGATCAATATCGGCAAGGTGGAAAACCGCGGCGTAGACTATGACTTCACCCACAAGACCAAGCTGTTCGACGGCAAGCTGACCAGCCGCCTGGCCGGCACCTGGCTGCTGCGCTCGCGCTACACCACGCCGGGCACCGACGACCAGTGGGAATCGAGCCTGAACCGCTACGGTTCGAACGACAAGGTCAGCTTCCGCCACGTAGTACGCGCCTCGACCAGCTTCGAGCAGGCGCAATGGACCCATACCCTGAGCGCCAACTACCGCAACGGCTACACCGACAAGGAGCAATCGCTGGATGACTGCGCCGTGATCGTGGCTGGCCAGCCGGGCGAATGCTATGGCATCACCCTGCAGGTGCCAAGCTACACCACCTTCGACTTGCAGACGGCTTACCGCCCGATGAAGAACGTGGAAATCACCGGCGGCATCATCAACCTGTTCGACCGCGATCCGCCATTCACCTTGCGTAACACCGGCTCGCACCAGGTGGGCTACAACCCGTCCTACTCGTCGGCACTGGGCCGCCAGTTCTACGTGAGCGCGTCTTACAAATTCTAGGACCCTCCCGCTCACAACTCCGTCCCCGCCCGCGCAAGCCGGCGGGGATTTTTTTGCCTGTTAGCGAGCAAGAATTAATCTTTTTAAAAGTTTTGTAGCAAAATCGGCACACTTCCAAACTTACTTAAAAACTGCAACTAAGCAAGTTTCCACTGCTCTTCTTTTTGTCTAAAGGCCGCCTTTTCCTCACTAAATAGCGCAACTTCATGCATTTTATTAACTTTCGAATATGAACTAACTGCATTTTTCCGCAAGTTGTCTGGACCACTTCAGGGCGACTTTCGATTGACATCCTTTCCTAATGAATGATTTGATAAGCGCGGGCGAAAAGCAGTCACGACTCGTGACGAGCTATTTGTCAAAAAAAATTAAGAGGTCGGCGACGACCTTAAACGGTTTGTAATTCTTGGGAGTAACAAAGATATGTTGAAGGAAACCATCCTGTCTCGCTCGGTTCGCGTGATTTGCGCCGGCGGCCTGGCATTGAGCATGCAAGCAGCATTCGCTCAGACGGCTGACCAACCAATCCAACGCGTGGAAATCACCGGTTCCTCGATCAAACGTGTCGACGCTGAAACTGCGTTGCCAGTCCAGGTGCTGTCCAAAGCTGAAATCACCCGCACCGGTGCCACCAGCACCCAGGAGCTGCTGAACAGTGTGTCCGCCCTGTCCTCGGCAGGCAGCACGACCAACGCCACCGGCGCCGGCAGCTCCACCTACGGTGTCTCCTCGGTGTCGCTGCGCGGCCTGGGTTCCGAGCGCACGCTGGTGCTGGTCAACGGCCGCCGCCTGGCTGCCTTCGCGGGCGGCGGCGGTGCTACCGTCAACGTCAACGTGATCCCATTGTCGGCGATCGAGCGCGTGGAAGTGCTGAAAGACGGCGCCTCCGGCCTGTACGGTTCCGACGCCGTGGCAGGTGTGGTCAACTTCATCCTGAGCAAGAACTTCGAAGGCCTGGAACTGTCCGCTGGCTATGGCACCCCGACCGAAAAAGGCGGCGGCCAGAACAACAAGTTCGCCCTGACCGCCGGCTTCGGCAACCTGGAAGAGCAAGGCTTCTCGGCCGTGGTCTCCCTGTCCGCGGAACGTGAGCGTGCCCTGTTCGGCTCCGAGCGCGACTTCGCCAAGAACGGCGTGCGTCCACCATACTTCGTCAACGGTGCAACCGGCCACGGCAACATCGAAGGCGGTATCGACCTGACCCAGCCATACCCGAACGAGCGCGTTCCAGGCTTCGGCAACAGCCCAGGCACCGGCTACGGCAACCCGCTGGCTGCGTCCGGCAAGTGCGCCGACATCAACATGTTCCAGAATCCGACCAACACCACCAAGGGCACGCCGTACTGCACGTTCGACAGCGCCTCCTTCGTTGGCCTGATTCCTAAACGCGAACTGCATAACCTGACCGGTAACTTCGCTTACAAGATCAACGACCAGCACCAGCTGTTCGCCGACATGCTGTACTCGGAAAGCAATGTGACCCAGCGCTTCCAGGGCAGCCCGCTGCGCCGTTCCTTCCTGGAATCGGACGCCCAGTTCGAACAGCAAGGCGTGGAACCAGCACTGCTGCTGTTCCCAAGCAACCCTGTGTACCAGTCGATCGCCGTACCTTACCTGAACAGCATTGGCGCCGCCGGCACCGCGCTGATCGGCAAGCCGCTGGCCATCACCAGCCGCGTGTTCGATTACGGCCCACGTACCAGCCTCGACAAAGCTCGCCAGTCGCGTCTGGTAATCGGTGCCAAGGGCACCGTCGTTGGCCAGGAATACGAAGTTGCCCTGACCCAGAACGAGTCCAAGCTGCACGGTTCCGTACCTGACGGTTACTTCTCGCAGGTTGCCTACGCCAAGATCATCAACGATCCGGCCAACAACTGGAACCCATGGGCACCTGGCGCAGTCCAGACCGGCGCCCTGGCCGACAAGCTGCAAAGCGCCAAGTACACCGGCGATACCCTGAACGCCAAGTCCAAGTCGACCCTGTTCGACGGCAAGATCAGCGGCGAACTGCCTAGCTTCGCAGGCATCACCCCGCTGTACACCGTCGGCGGCCAGTACCGTGACGAAAAATACGTCACCAACCCAAGCCCTGCCCTGGAAACCGGCGACATCGCCGGCCTGGGCGGCAGCGTGCCCCCAGTCGACCGCTCGCGCAAGATCAAGTCGCTGTTCGGCGAGACCGTGGTTCCTCTGCTGAAGACCGTGGAACTGGGCGCAGCCGTGCGTTATGACGATTACAACGACGTCGGCAGCAGCACCAACTACAAGGCAAACGTTCGTTGGCAGCCTGTGAAGGCCGTGCTGGTGCGCGCCTCCGTGGGTTCGGGCTTCCGCGCTCCAACCCTGACCGACCTGTGGACGCCACAGACCCTGGGTACTTCGGCAGCCTTCGACGATCCGGCAACCGGCCAGACCGACCTGCAGGTTAACGCCCTGTCCGGCGGTAATCCAAACCTGAAGCCGGAAGAGTCCAAGCAGCAGTCCATCGGCCTGGTGCTGTCGCCGGTCAACAACCTGACCGTCGGCTTCGACTGGTTCCACGTCAAGGTCTCCAACATCTTGGCAACCCCATCGGCCCAGGAAGTGGTGTCCCGCTTCCGCGCCGGCGATCCAGCTTACGCTGGCCTGGTTACCCTGTCGGGCAACGATGTTGACCGCATCATCACCACCCTGGCCAACACCGGCAATGCCGACGTGAAGGGCGTGGACGTGTTCGCGCAGTACCGCCAGAACACCTCCATCGGCCGCTTCGACGTAGCACTGAACGGCACCTACATGGACAAGTATGACCAGACCAGCCCAGGCGGCGCAATGTCGCACAAGGTTGGCACCCTGGTTGACGCCAACGGCGACCCAGTGCTGGGCGCTGACAACGGCGGTGTGATCCTGAAGTGGAAACACGCCCTGTCGGCAACCTGGAGCCAAGGTCCATGGGCTGTCACCCTGACCCAGAACTTCACCAAGCGTTACGAAGCCGGCCATGACCTGAACGGCGATCGTACTTTCATCCCTTCCTACGCTCTGTACGACATGAACGTGAACTGGAAAGGCTGGAAGTCGCTGACCCTGAACGCTGGTGTACGCAACCTGTTCAACAAGGAGCCTTCGATCTTCGTGCCGGTGTCCAACCAGTTCCAGAACGGTTACGACATCAACCAGTACGATCCACGCGGCCGCTTCGTGTACGTATCGGCTAGCTACGCCTTCAAGTAATCCCTCGCGGGCTTGAAATGAAAAACCCGCCGGATTTTCCGGCGGGTTTTTTTATTGGCTGCTGGATTGCTTATTCACCTTGCAAGCGGCGCTGTCGTACCGCGGCCGCGAGGTTCTCCAATACCTGCACGCTGGTATCCCAGTCGATGCAGCCATCGGTGATCGACTGGCCATAGGTCAACTCCTTGCCCGGCACCAGGTCCTGGCGCCCTGCCACCAGGTGCGATTCCACCATCACCCCGACGATACGGGTGTCGCCGCCCGCCACCTGTTGCGCGATGTCGGCGCAGACGGGCACCTGGTTTTCCGGCTTCTTCGATGAATTTGCATGCGAAGCGTCGATCATCAGGCGCGCCGCCAGGCCGTAGCCGGAAATGGCTTTGCAGGCCTCTTCCACGCTGGCCGCATCATAGTTCGGGGTTTTGCCGCCGCGCAGGATGATGTGGCAATCCTCATTACCGTTGGTCGACACGATGGCCGAGTGGCCGCCCTTGGTGACCGACAGGAAGTGGTGCGGCTGCGAAGCGGCCTTGATCGCTTCCACCGCGATCTTGGTATTGCCGTCGGTGCCGTTCTTGAAGCCAACCGGGCAGGACAGGCCGGAGGCCAGTTCGCGGTGCACTTGCGATTCGGTGGTGCGGGCGCCGATCGCGCCCCAGGAGATCAGGTCGGCAATATACTGCGGGCTGATCACGTCCAGGAATTCGGTGCCGGCCGGCAGGCCCATTTCATTGATATCGCGCAGCAGTTCCCGCGCCATGCGCAAGCCGTCGTTGATACGGAAGCTGTTATCCATGTAGGGGTCGTTGATCATGCCCTTCCAGCCCACCGTGGTGCGCGGCTTTTCGAAGTAGACGCGCATCACGATTTCCAGGTCGCCCTTCAGGCGCTCGCGCAATGGCGCCAGGCGGCGCGCATATTCCAGCGCCGCTTTCGGATCGTGGATCGAGCAAGGACCGATCACCACCATCAGGCGGTCATCCTGGCCGTGCAGGATGCGATGCAGCGCGACGCGCGCTTCGGAAGCTGTGTTGGATGCCGCTTCCGTGCAGGGAAATTCGCGGATCAGGTGCGACGGTGGCGTCAGCTCCTTCATTTCACGAATGCGCAGGTCGTCGGTACGTTGCATGATGGTTTCTCCTGGATTAAATAAAAAAAAACCGCCATCGCTGGCGGTTTGTCTTGGTATCTGCTGGGATCTCGTTTTGCTGCTACGTGAACCGGCCGCTACTCCACCGCCTTTGGGTTGGAATTGCTAAAGTAAAAAAAGCCGGTAAAGAAGTGCAGGTGCATGGACAGAGTTCCGTGGATTTCGATCCACTATAACAACAGTTAACTACTATTGCAAGCGAGGCTTTGATTGACTAGCAAATGTGAACCAGACGCGCTGGCGCAACAGTAGATATTTTCGGAGCGTAGTTTTCGCTGGGAATTGCCAAATCTCAAATAGAATTTATTCAACCTTTACAAGTGCCTAACGCCGGTACTTGCACAGGTCCTGGCATACCCATCTATTTGAGGAGAAATACGTTGGCTACTATCAAGGCTAAATCGATGATCTCTACCCTGTTGTCGGCATTTGGCGCACTGGCGGTCTTGCCGGCCATGGCGCAGCAACAGGCTCCCGAAGAAAAAATGATCCGCGTCGAAGTGACCGGATCATCCATCAAGCGGCTGGTGTCGGAAACGTCGCAGCCGCTGTCTGTTTTCAAGGCCGAGGAATTCACCAGGCAAGGCCTGACCACCGCCCAGGAAGTGCTGGACCGCATTCCTTCGAACCAGACCAGCATGGGCGCCGGCAACGTGGTGGGCGGTAACGCCAGCGGGCTGCCGACCGGCGGCCAGGCGGTCGCCGACCTGCGCGGCCTCGGCGGCGACAAGACCCTCGTCCTGCTGAACGGCCGGCGCATTGCCAACCATCCGTATGACGGCGCCAGCGTCGACCTGAACGTGATCCCGGTGGCAGCGCTGGAGCGGGTCGAAGTGCTGCGCGATGGCGCCTCCGCCATTTACGGTACCGATGCCATCGGCGGCGTGATCAACTTCATCACCAAGCGCTCGGTGACCGGCACCACCGTCACGGCGGAAACCATGCTGCCGCGCGAAACAGGCGGCAAGGAACGGCGCGCCAATATTGTCAGCGGCATCGGCAACCTCGACCAGGACGGCTGGAACCTGATGGGCGTGCTGGACTGGCAGAAGCAGGATGTGCTGACCTCGCAGCAGCGCGACTTCTCGAAAACTGCCGTGATCCCTGAACGCGGCATGACCGTATCCGATGGCACCTCCGGCACCACCTTCCCTGGCAACTACTTCGATCCGGTGACCGAAGCGGCGGGCAACCCCGGCTTTGCCAGCGGCTGCCTGCCGCCGTTCTCGCTGCCGCGCGCTTCGGACGGCACCTGCCGCCAGGACTATACGCGCCAGATCGACGACCTGCCCGAACAGGACCGCCTGGTCTTCTTCGGCAAGGCAGCGTTCAAGCTGAACGCCGATACCACGGCCAGCCTGGAATACCTGCATTCGCGTAACAAGGTGGTATCGCGCACTGCACCGCCGCCGCAGACCGGCCTGTCACTGCCGATCACCAGCCCTTACTACCCGGGCAACGCGGGCGGCGTGCCGGCCCAGCCTAACCTGTCCGGCGAGCCGCTGTCGGTCAACTGGCGCCCGACGGAAGCCGGCCAGCGCCGCATCAACTCCAAGGGCGAAGGCGACCGCCTGGTGGCCGCGCTGGAAGGCATCGCCGCAGGCTGGGACTACAAGGCTGGCCTGAACCACTCGGTCAGCAAGTCCGAGGAAGTGTTCACCGGCGGTTATGTGCAGGATGCAGGCTTCGCCGCCGGCGTGGCAAACGGCATCCTCAATCCCTTCGGCCTGCAAAACGAAGCCGGCCGCGCCTACCTGGAAAGCGTGGCGCTGCGCGGCAAGGTACAGGACGCCAAGAACAAGTCCACCACCTTTGACATCAAGGGCTCGCGCGACGTGATGCAACTGGCCGGCGGCGCCATGGCGGTCGCGCTGGGCGCCGAATACCGCAAGGAGGATGCCGATTTCAACGTGAACCGCGATATCGCAGGCCAGGCAAGCAGCTCCGGCCTGTCCGGCTCGCAATCCAAGACCGGTTCGCGCAATGTGAAGGCGGTGTACGGCGAATTGAGCGTGCCGCTGATCAAGGACCTCGACATCCAGGCGGCCGTACGCTACGACCATTACAGCGACGCGGGCAGCACCACCAACCCGAAACTGGGCGTGCGCTACCAGCCGACCCAGCAAGTGCTGCTGCGCGCTTCGGCCAGCACCGGCTTCCGCGCACCGACCCTGTTCGAGAAAAATGCGCCGCAGTCGAAGAACGACACCAGCAACAGCTATGACGATCCGATCCTGTGCCCGGGCGGCGTGCCGCAGCCTGGCGCCAACCCGCTGCGCGATTGCGACCTGCAGCAATTCAAGCTGCAAGGCGGCAACCCGGCCCTGACGCCGGAAAAGTCGAAGACTTTCTCCTTCGGCGCCGTGTTCGAACCCATTCGCAATACGACGATCGCCCTGGACTACTGGAATATCCGCCTGAAGGACAAGATCGGCGCGCTGCCGGAGCAAGCGATCTACGGCAACTATGAGAAATACAAGGACCGCTTCCTGCGCAATCCTGACGGCTCGCCTTTCGCCATCCTGGACCTCAATGAAAACCTGGGCCGCGTGAAAACCGACGGTATCGACCTGAGCGCAACGGTCAGCTCGGGCCGCACCGAATACGGCAGCTTCACCTTCACCCTCGACGGCACCTGGGTGCATAGCTACAAGTACCAGAATGAGCGTGACGGCGCCTATGTCCAGAATGTCGGCACTTACGCCGACAACGGTCCGATCATGCGCTGGCGCCACAATGCCTCGCTGACCTGGCGCGAAGGCCCGTGGAGCGCGACGCTGTCGCAGAACTTCAAGTCCGGCTATGTGGACCAGAACTTCGTGGAGCCCGAGTTCTTCAACAAGGTGGATTCCTACCAGCTGTGGAACCTGTCGGCCACCTATACCGGCTGGAAAGGCCTGGCGCTGACCGGCGGCGTGAAGAACCTGCTGGACAAGGACCCGCCGTTCACCAACCAGGGCACCGTGTTCCAGAAAGGGTATGACCCGCGCTACTCCGACCCGATCGGCCGCGCGCTTTACCTGCGCGCCAGCTATACCTTCTAAACCGGTAAACCAGTGTCAGGCCCAAGGGCCTGACACTTTTTCACTCGCCCTTGATCAGGCTCGCCACCTTGGTGGTGATGATATCGACCGCCGGCCCGTTCGCGCCATGCGGCAGGATCACGTGCGCATGGCGCTTGGTCGGTTCGATGAACTGCTTGTACATTGGCCGCACGGTTTCCATATACTGGTTGATCACGCTCTCCGTGCTGCGCCCGCGTTCCGCGATATCGCGCTGCAGGCGGCGGATGAAGCGCACGTCGGCCGCGGTGTCGACAAAGATCTTCAGCGACATCTGCTTGCGCAGGTCGGCGTCGTATAGGGCGAACAGGCCCTCGACAACGATCACCGGCGCCGGCTTGACGGTGATGGTCTGCGTGGTGCGGTTATCGATGGAGAAGTCATACACCGGCATTTCGATCGACTGGCCTTCACGCAGCTTTTGCAAGTGCTCGATCATCAGGGCCCAGTCAAAGGCTTCCGGATGGTCGTAATTGACCTTGCGCCGGTCCTCCGGCGACATATGGGTCTGGTCCAGGTAATAGTCGTCCTGCAGCACGACCGACACCACCTCCGAGCCGAAGGACTTCAGCACCTCGCGCGTTACCGTCGACTTGCCGCTGCCGCTGCCTCCTGCGACGCCAATCACGAAGGGTTTATTGCTCGAATTGTTCATGTGATTTCCGTCCCAGGCAAAAAAAACCGGGTATTTTACCCGGTCTTTGTGTTGCACTCGCTTCAGGCGGTTCCGCCGACTGTCACGCCATCCAGGCGCAATGTTGGCTGGCCGACGCCGACGGGCACGCTCTGCCCCTCTTTGCCGCACACGCCGACACCCGGATCGAGCTTCATATCGTTGCCGATCATGGTGATGCGGTTCATCACGTCAGGCCCGTTGCCGATCAGGGTCGCGCCCTTCACCGGGTAGGTCACCTTGCCGTTCTCGATCATGTAAGCCTCGGATGCCGAGAACACGAATTTGCCGTTGGTGATATCGACCTGGCCGCCGCCGAAGTTGACCGCGTAGATGCCGTTCTTCACCGAAGCCAGGATCTCTTCCGGCTCCTTGTCGCCGCCCAGCATATAGGTATTGGTCATGCGCGGCATCGGCAGGTGGGCAAACGATTCGCGGCGCGCGTTGCCGGTGACGTTCATCTTCATCAGGCGCGCGTTCATGGTGTCCTGGATGTAGCCCTTCAGCACGCCGTCTTCGATCAGCGTGGTGCACTGGGTCGGATTGCCTTCATCGTCGATGTTCAGCGAGCCGCGGCGGTTCGCCAGCGTGCCGTCATCGACCACGGTCACGCCCTTGGCCGCCACGCGTTCGCCGATGCGGCCGGAGAAGGTGGAGGAACCCTTGCGGTTGAAGTCCCCTTCCAGCCCATGGCCGATCGCCTCGTGCAGCAGGATGCCCGGCCAGCCTGGGCCCAGCACCACGGTCATCGGGCCGGCAGGCGCCGGGCGCGAATCGAGGTTCACCAGCGCCGACTTGACCGCATCGGTCGCGTACTGGTCCAGCAGCGCATCGGTGAAGTAGCCATACTCGTAGCGCCCGCCGCCGCCGGAAGAACCGACTTCGCGCCGGCCATTCTGTTCCACGATCACGGTCACCGATACGCGCACCAGCGGGCGGATATCGGCCGCCAGCACGCCGTCGCTGCGCACCACCAGCACCACATCGTATTCGCCGGCCAGGCCAGCCATCACCTGCACCACGCGTGGGTCCTTGGCGCGCGCCATCTTCTCCACGCGCTCCAGCAGCTTGACCTTGGAGGCCGCGTCGAGCGACACCAGCGGGTCGTGCGGCATGTACAGCGAACGGCCGCCCACCGGGGTCATCTTGCCGGCCACCTTGATCTTGCCGGCGCCCGCGCGCGCAATGGTGCGCGTCGCAGCGGCGGCTTCCAGCAGCGCCGCTTCGGAAATCTCATCGGAGTAAGAAAAAGCGGTCTTGTCGCCCGACACGGCACGCACGCCGACGCCCTGGTCGATCGAGAACGAACCGGTCTTGACGATGCCTTCTTCCAGGCTCCAGCCCTCGTTCTTGGTGAACTGGAAGTACAGGTCGGCGTAGTCGACCTTATGGGTGAACATGCTGCCCAGTGCTTTCAGCAGCTTGCCTTCGTCCAGGCCAAACGGCGTCAGCAGGATGTCTTTCGCTGCAGCCATGGCGGACAGGTTGGGGTCGAATGGTTTCATATTAGAAAAATTCTTTTTAATGGCTCTTAGCCGGATTTTAGAGGATTCGGTGCTTCAGCGCTGGCAAGCTCTCACGCACGCCATGCACAAAGGCCGGGTCCAGCTCACCAGTGACGACGCCCTCGCCTTCCGCCAGCACCGCCTTGATCTCGCCCCAGGGGTCGATCAGCATCGAATGGCCCCAGGTGCGGCGGCCGTTGACGTGGCTGCCGCCCTGCGCCGCGGCCAGCACATAGCACTGGTTTTCGATGGCGCGGGCGCGCAGCAGGATTTCCCAGTGCGCCTTGCCGGTGGTGTAGGTAAAGGCTGCCGGCACCACGATCAGGTCGAGCGGTCCCATGGCACGGTACAGTTCCGGGAAGCGCAGGTCATAACAGACCGACATGCCAACCTTGCCCACTGCCGTCTCAACGGTGCCGACCGTCTTGCCCGGCACGATGGTGCGCGCTTCGTCGTAGGACTCGCTTCCTTTGCTGAAGCCGAACAGGTGGATCTTGTCGTAACGGCCAACGTGCTTGCCCTGCGGATCGTAGACCAGCGTGGTATTGATGACACGCTCAGGATCGTCGGAGGCCAGCGGCAGCGTACCGCCCAGCAGCCAGATGCCATGCTCGCGCGCCATGGCCGACATGACATCCTGGATCGGGCCCTTGCCCAGCGCTTCCGCCCTGGCTACCTTGTCGCTGTCGCTCATGCCCATGATGGCCCAGTATTCGGGCAGCAGCACCAGCTTTGCGCCCTGCGCGGCAGCTTCGCCGATCAGGCGGGTGGCAACGGCAATATTCTCTTCCACGACAGGGGTGGATACCATCTGGATCGCGGCGACCTTGTTGGCTGCATTCGTCATGGCGTAGGCTCCTTCGGATTTTCGATCTTGGTGATGACAGGGGACTTCCAGGGCCCGGTCACCTGCATCTGGTAAGTCAGCGCCTTCATCACCGGCGCACTGAGGAACAGCTGCGCGAGGTAGCTGCCAAGGCCAATCACCGGGTTGACCGCCAGCGCATACACCAGCGGCGCCGTGCCCAGGTTGACCTGCGGGATCACCACCACGCGCAGGTTGGTCGATTCGTTGGCAATGTCGGCCGCGCCATCCATCAGCACCGTGGCCTGCACGCCATGCATCTTCAGGTTGTCGGTCTTTACGATGCCGTGGTTGATGGTGGCGTTGGCCGTGATGCCATCGAACTGCAAGCCTTCGGAGAACACGTCATTGAAGTCGAGCTTGAGCAGGCGCGGCAAGGCTTGCAGGCTCAGCACGCCGAGCAGCTTGGCCGCGCCCGGATCCTGTTTCAGGAACTGGCCTTTCTCCACGTTCAGCGCCAGCGTGCCCGACAGGCTTGGCAAGTCCATGTGGTAAGGCAAGCCCTTCCAGGCGATGTCGCCGCTCAGCTTGCCTTTGCCATTGCGCAGCGTGTCCTTGAAACCGAAGCGCTCCAGCAGCTTGCCGGCGTCATGGATGTCCATATTGAAATTGAGCGCCGTGTTGTGCTGGCCATCCTTGCTCTGCCAGCGGCCAGTGCCGTTCAGTTCGCCGTCGGCATTGACCAGCGACAGCTTGCTGATGCGCCATTCGCGCGCGGACGTGATCAGCGCGTTATAGGCGTGCAGCTCGAGCTGGCCCAGCGGACGGTTGAACCATTCCAGGCGCTGCACTTCGATATCCAGCGCCGGAATGGTCGGCGCATTGGTCGAGCTTTCCAGCAAGTCCTTGACTTCCGCTGCCTGCGATTCGGGGATGATCAGCGACGACAGGCGCGCGGTGACCTTGCCCACGCCCTTGCCGGTTGGCGATTCGTTCCAGGTGATATAGCCGACCGCCTGCTGCGAGTCGATGCTGGCCTGCCATACGCCCTTGCTGTGCGTGACACCGGCCACTACGTTGTCGAGCTTACGTTCGCCGACAATCAGCTCGGCAGCGCGTGCCGCCATGGTTTCGGGCACCACGTACTGCGCGATATCGGAACCCTCGGCCGCGCCTGGTGCCGCCGGCTTGCTGTCGTTGCCCGCGATTTCGGTGGCCAGGTCGATCCAGTCGTCCACGTTGAGGGACTTCAGGCTGGCATTGATCATCATGCCGCTGTCGGGCTCCGGCGCCGGCACGTTGACGCCGATGCCGCCGTTGACCAGCTTCCACGGGCCTTTGTTGACGCGCTGGCGATGGTAGCGCGCGGAATAGGCATTGCCCAGCGCGAGGCGGATATCGTCGCGCGCCACACCCTGCTCGTTGGCGCTGCCGCCATTGAGCTGTAAGTGCAGCGGCATGCTGTCGGCCGCAGCTTTCTTCAGCGGCGCCGGGAAGTCCAGGCTGGCGCCCTGCATGCTCGAATCGATCGCCACTTCGTACTTGTGGTCCTTGGCCGTGACCAGGCCGGTGAACCGGGCGCCGCCGCCGAGGTGGTTGGCCAGGCGCTGCACCGCAGCCGCAGGGTATTGCTTGCGCAGTCCTTCCACCGTTGCCGTGCCGGCCAGGCGCACCTGGATGCTGCCGTCCTTCTGGCTGCCGCCGCTCACCGATAGCGGGCCGCCCAGCAAGCTGCCGGCCAGGTTGTTCAGGTTGACGCCCTTTTCATTGAATTCGATCTTGCCGGTGGCACCGGCCACGGTCGGCATGTCATGCCACAGCATGACGTCGTTGCCCTGCAATTGCAGGGCGCCCTGCACCTTGGCATCGATGATGTGCGACAGCGGCAAGTGCAGGCTGAGCGCCAGTTTCGCATTGCCGCTGGCCGTGGTTTCGTCGGTGAAGTGGCCGATCCATTCCAGCACCGGGCTGGCCGTGACGTATTTGAGGAAGTCCTGCATCGCGCCGGCGGCAGTGCCGTCGATGTCGAGCATGCTGTCATGCGTGCCCAGGTCGGGAATCACCGCCTTAACATTGGACAGCGCAACGCCCAGGGTGCGTGCAGTCTCCGCCTTGATCTCCATGCGCGCACGGTCGAACACGATACTGCCGCGGATCTTTTCCGCCAGCGGCCACACCGGCGTCTTGCCATCCTTGGCGAAGTAGCCGGGTTCGTAATTGAGGCGTCCGTCCACGATGCGTCCGGCCACGCGGAATTCTCCCTTGGCCTTGTCCGGCGAGCCATCCTTGAACGGGAAATGCGCCAGGTCGCCGCGCAGGCGCAGCGTGGTCTCGCGCAGCATGCCGTCTTCCAGCGCACCTGCCAGCCAGCGGCGGGTATGTTCCGGCGTCTGCTTCGGCAGGTAGCGGCCGATGCGGTTGATGGTGAAATCATCGATGCTGCCGCTGAAGTCGGACACGCCCGGGCCCTTGGCGCCCGGACCGCGCGGCAGCGTGTGGCTGCCGGCCAGCTTCAGCTTCATGCCGTCCTGTACCAGGTCCAGTTGTTCCAGCTTGACTGCCAGTTGCCTGGCGTCCGCCAGCGACCAGCTGCCATTCAGCCTGAACTGCTCGAACGCCATCGGTTCGTCATCGAACCAGGCCGGCATCGCCAGCGTGAAGCCCGGCGCATCGAGGGCCACGCTGCCGCCCTGCTCTCCGGCTTCCACATGGCCGCTCAGTTTTTCGAAGCCGGGGATGTTCGGCAGCGCCGGCATCGGCAGCGCCTTGGCCGAACGCGGGACGGCAGGGCGCGCCGCCAGCGCTTCCATGCCCAGCGCATCGAAATCGGCCGCCAGCTTGTAGTCACTGGCTGCCGACAGCGGGCCGCGCCAGCCGGCCACCAGGTTGCGCACGCGGCCGCGCGGCGCAGCTTCCGCCAGCAGGTCGCGCTGCACTTGCGGCAGCGGCAGGCGGGTTGCCAGTTCGGACAGGATCTTCAGGTCCAGCGCGGCAGCTTTCACCTCGGTCCAGGCCGGCTGGTTGGCCGCCGTCACCTGGCGCGCCGAGGCGGTGGTCGGCGCCAGTTCGACGCCGTCGCGCGTGCGCAGCGTCACATCCTTCAGTTCCAGCGTGCGCGTGATGGCCGCTGGCGTGCCGGGAGTGGGCACCAGGGTGGCGGCATGTTCTTCGCTCGCCGTCACGCGGCCGCGCAAGGAAGCGACGTCCAGTTGCGGCAAGTCCTTGCCCAATGTGGCCACGACATTGTCCAGCGCCACATCGGCGGTGATGGCGGCCGGGCGCGCATTGTCGATGCTGAGCCAGGCGCGCACGCCACCGCTGGCGGACTGGACGTCCAGCTTGCCCGGCAGGTAAGGCTTCCAGCCCGCCAGGTCGGCACGGCGCAGTTCCGCATACAGCTCGCCCTTCCAGTGCTTGACGTCGGAAATGCGGGAAAACGCCTGGTGGCTGAAATCGGCGCGCACGTCGAGCGGCGCCGCCATCGCAGCCGGCGGCGTCGCCTTGAAGGCAAACTGGTGGCGCCGCCACTTGTTCAGCATCAGGGCGGTGACGTTTTCAAGCTGCAGCGGCGCACTGCCGCGCTGCATATCGGTCCACACGATGCGGCCATCGCGCACCACCACTTCGCGTTGCGACAGCAGCCAGTCGGCGCTCTTGCCATCGCCCTTCTTTTCCAGGTCGATATAGATGCCGGCGGCGTACAGCTTGCCATCGGCTTCGCGCCGCACGTCGACTTCCGGGCGGTGGAATTCCAGCGATTCAAAGCGCAGGCCGCCGGCCGGCACGCTCCACCACGATAGCGTGGCCGACACGCTCGGCAGGTGCAGGGCCTGCTGGCCGCGCACATCGCGCATGACCACATCGCCCAGAATCAGTTGCGGGCGCAGGCCCTTCCAGGAAGCGTAGACGCGGTCGATGACGACGGGATTGCCGACTGCCTGGCTGGCCAGGCGCTCGATATCGCCCTTGTAGTGGTCGATATTCGGCAAAATGACCCAGCGCAGGGCCAGGAACAGGATGGTAAAGGCAAAATACAGCAGCAACGCCAGCTTGATGGTGAAGCCGAGGACATGGTGGGTGGCCAGGTTCCAGAAGCGATAGGCGGCCTGCAGGCGATGCCAACGCTCCTTGAGCGGGGCCTCGACTGCCTCGATCTGCTCCACCAGGTTGTCCTTCAATACGCTCAAGCCAGGCCCTTATCAATACAGCATTTTACCGCACCGCCCCGTTAAACTATGTTCCAATAGGCACGGTTTTGCTGGCTTTTTACACTCTCTAACAACTGTCAATGAGCACTTCCGCACTCGTTTCCGCTTCCCGCTTTTACCAGCGCTGGCTGGCTGCCGATCCCTCCCGCCAGGCCAAAATAGATGCCCTAGCGCAATTATCGCTTGCCTCGCTGAACTTTGCCGAGGTTTTGGCAAGCGAACAGGGCGGGCTGCCCCTGGCGCGCGGCATGCGCCGCCTGCGCAACCTGGTGCTGGCCACCCTCATCCGGCGCGACCTGGAAGGCAAGGCCGACCTGGACGAAGTGGTGACCACCATGACGCGGCTGGCCGATTTCGTGATCCAGCGCCACCTGGCCGAGCTCGATGCCGGCATGCGGGCGGCCCACGGTGCGCCGATCGGCGCCGAATCGGGCGCCGAGCAGCAAATGATGGTGCTGTCGATGGGCAAAGGCGGCGGCGGCGAGCTGAACGTGTCGTCCGACATCGACCTGATCTTCGTCTACCCGGAAGATGGCGAAACCGCGGCCGGCCCCGGCCAGCGCCAGCTGTCCAACCATGAATACTTTGTCCGCCTCGGCAAGCAGCTGATTGCCGCCATTGCGGAGATCACGGAAGACGGCTTTACCTTCCGCGTCGACATGGCCTTGCGCCCGAACGGCGCCTCCGGCCCGCTGGCGGCCAGCCTGGGCATGGTGGAAAACTACCTGATCGTGCAAGGCCGCGAATGGGAACGCTATGCCTGGGTCAAGGCGCGCGCCGTCACCGGCCGCGCCCAGGACATCGCGGCGCTGGACGCCATCGTGCGCCCGTTCTGCTTCCGCCGCTATCTCGATTTCGGCGTGATTGACGCCATCCGCTCCATGCACGCCCAGATCCGCGCGGAAGTGGCGCGCCAGGAACGGCTGCATCCGGAGCGCAGCCATAACGTCAAGCTGGGCCGCGGCGGCATCCGCGAAATCGAATTCCTGGCCCAGGTTTTCCAGCTGATCCGCGGCGGGCGCGATCCCGAGCTGCGCGGCCGCTCCACGCGCGGCACCTTGCGCCAACTGCCGGAAAAAGGCTTGCTGGGCGCCGACGTGGTGGCGCGCCTGATGGACGCCTATACCTTCCTGCGCAACCTCGAGCACCGCCTGCAGTACATCGACGACGCCCAGACCCACACCCTGCCGCCGAACGAAGCCGACCGGCTGGCCGTGGCGCAAATGATGGGCCTGCCCGACGTGGCCACCCTGCTGGCCGGGATGGACGCCCACCGCCAGTACGTCGCCGAGCAATTTGACGCCATCTTCGCCGATAAAAGCGGCAACGGCAGCGAAGATGTCGATCCGGCTACCAGCAATGAATGCGCCGACCCCGACAACCGCGAAGCGATCGAAGCGCGTTTTGCCAGCCTCGGCTACGAAGACCCGGCCGCCGCCGCCCAGCGCCTGATCGCCACCTGGCAGGCGCCCAAGCTGGCCACCCTGCCCGACGCCAGCCGCCAGCGCCTGGTAGCCCTGGTCAACGCCGCCCTGCCCCAGATCGCGCGCGCCGCCGAGCGCAACAGTGCCGGCAGCCAGCTCGGTACCCTGGGCCGCCTGCTCGACTTCCTGGAAGCGATCTCGCGCCGCTCGTCCTACCTGTCGCTGCTGACCGAATACCCGCACACGCTGGAACGCGTGATCACCATGATGCATGCCAGCGGCTGGGCCGCCAAATTCCTGACCCAGCACCCGATCCTGCTCGATGAACTGCTGGATGACCGCATCCTCAGCGCCACTTTCGACCCGGTCGCCGCCGCGGCCGAACTGGAACGCCAGCTGGCCACCGCGCCCGGCGACACCGAACGCCAGCTCGACATCCTGCGCGAAGTGCACCATGCGCAGCTGTTCCACCTGCTGGCGCAAGACCTGGCCGGCTCGCTGACGGTGGAAAAGCTGGCCGACCACCTGTCCGCCCTGGCCGACGTGATCGTGGCAGCGGTGGTGAAAGCGGCCTGGCAGACGGTCGCCAAGCGCCATCTGGACGTGCCGAAGTTCGCGGTCATTGCGTACGGCAAGCTGGGCGGCAAGGAGCTGGGCTATGTCTCCGACCTCGACGTGATCTTCCTGTTCGACGACGACGACCAGGATGCGCCCGGCCTGTATGCCAAGCTGGCGCAGCGCTTCATCACCTGGATGACCTCGCACACCCCGGCCGGCATCCTGTTCGACATCGATACTGCCCTGCGGCCCGATGGCGCCAGCGGCATGCTGGTGTCCAGCGTCGGTTCGTTCGAGAAATACCAGCAGGCCTCGGCCTGGCTGTGGGAGCACCAGGCCCTGACGCGCGCCCGTTTCTGCGCCGGCGATGCCGCCATCGGCCAGCGCTTCGAAGAGATCCGCTGCCAGGTGCTGCGCCAGCAACGCCCCGATGCGGCCGCCCTGAAACAGGAGGTGCTGGCCATGCGCCAAAGGATGCGCGACGCCCGCCCCAACCGCAGCGAACTGTTCGACCTCAAGCAGGATGAGGGCGGCATGATCGATATCGAATTCATCGTGCAATACCTGGTCTTGCAGCACGCCGCACAGTACAGCGAGCTGACCGGCAACATCGGCAACATCGCCCTGCTTCACCTGGCCGGCCAGTTGGGCCTGGTCGACGCCACGCTGGCAGGCTCGGTGGCCGACGCCTACCGCGACATGCGCAAATGGCAGCACCAGTTGCGGCTGCAAGGCCAGGACCAGTCGCGCGTGCCGCAGGAGAAGGCGGCACAGCACGCCAAATACGTACGCGAACTGTGGGAACGTATTTTCCACGCCACGCCTTAAGCCCGAAATCGCCGCAAACTCGCTGTTTTCCCGACAAAGTTATTGATCCAATAACTTTGTATTACTAGATTGTAGCCAACGGGTCGTGCAAAAACACGACTCTCATGCGTGACAACAAAGGGAGAACAAATAGTGAAGCGAATCCTGCCTAACCGCAGTGTCATCGCAGTAGCTTTGACACTGCCTGTATCGCCTTTCCTGCTGGCCCAGGAAGCTAGCGACAAGCCGATCCCGAAAGTCATCGTGACCGGCTCGAACATCGCACGCATCGAGTCCGAAACCTCGCAACCGGTGCAAGTCATCCGTCAGCAGGACATCAAACGCCTCGGCGTCAGTTCGGTCAAAGAGCTGATGGACACCCTGACCTCGTCCGACCGCTCGGCCCTGACCGATGCCGGCGGCAGCAACTCCTTTGCCGGCGGCGCCTCGTCCGTGTCGCTGCGTGCCCTCGGCAAGCAGTCGACCCTGGTGCTGCTGAACTCGCGCCGCGTGGCGCCTTATCCGCTGGCCGACTACAACGAAGTATTCACCAACCTGGACTCGCTGCCGCTTGACGCGGTGGAGCGCGTCGAAATTCTGCGCAACGGCGGTTCCGCCATTTACGGTTCCGACGCTGTGGCCGGCGTGATCAACGTGATCACCCGTTCCGACTTCAGAGGCCTGACGGCAAGCGGCAGCTTCACCCGCTCCGTGGAGCAGCAGATGATCCGCAACGGCACCGTCAGCGTGACCGGCGGCATGGGCGATCTCGACACCGACCGCTTCAATATCCTGGCCAACGTCGAGTACTACAAGCGCAACGGCGTGTTCTGGCGCGAAGTGGTGGACGATATCAACCCGACCTACGGCAATTACTTCGGCGCCCTGGCGCCGAAGAGCGGCCAGATGTTCGGCAACCGCGGCTTGCCATCCACCTTCAGTTTCCCCGGCAACCTGATCGGCCAAGGCCCACTGCCAGGCTGCTCGACCCTGAATGCCGGCGGCCTGTGCGTTTATGACCGCTTCAGCCGCTTCCAGGCGCAACCGGGGGCCGAACGCGTCAATAGCCTGATTTCCGGCCGCTTCAAGATCAATGAGAGCACCGAAGGGTTTGCCGAAGTCCTGTACTCGCACACCACGACCGACTACGGCGGCGCCTTCGCCACCTATGGCTCGACCAATCCGGTCGCCGTTTGGGGTGACCCGAGTTCAGGCCAGCAACGCAGCTTCTTCTATCGCGGCCTGCCGGCCACCCATCCGCTCAACAGCAGCGGCGAAGAACTTGAACTGCGCTACCGCTTTGCCGACGACCCGTCCTACCGCAAGTCGACCAGCGACCAATACCGCGCGCTGACCGGCATCAAAGGCACGCTGCCGAATAAATGGGATTGGGAGGCTGCAGTGGGCGTGATGGGCGGCAAGACCAAGGACCGCAGCCGCGGCGGCTTCTTCAGCGTCAGCGGTTTCAGGCAGGTGATCGGCGAAGACCGCGACCCCGCTCTCTTCCCTGACCCGGACTTCTTCAACCGCGACTACAAGCTGGGCCAGATGAATTCGCCCGACGTAATCGCCAAGTTGTTCCCGGAAAACGGCTATGACGGCAAGATCACCCAGACCTTCATCGACCTGAAAGCTAACGGCCAGGTCGGCAGCATCGGCAATCGCCCGGTCAGTGTCGCAGTAGGCGGCGACGTACGGCATGAAAAAATCCGCATCATGCCGACCGCCAACTTGCTGGCGGGCGATATCGTCAGCAATGGTGCTTCGGCGGCCAATGCCAGCCGCACCAATGAATCGCTGTTTGCCGAGGTCAGCTTGCCGGTACTGGAAAAGCTTGAACTGATCGGCGCCGCGCGCTACGACAAATTCCCTGGCTTTGCAGGGCGCTTCTCGCCGAAGCTGGCGGCACGCTGGCAAGCCGCGGAATCCTTCCTGCTGCGAGCGACCGTGGAATCCGGCTTCCGCGCACCAAACCTGACCGAGAGCGCGCAATCGAGCAAGTTCGCCTTCGATAACGGCGTCACCGATCCGAAACGCTGCGACCAGGCACAAGCCCTGGCCAACGATTTGCGCACCCAAGCCGACGCGCTGCCGCCTAGCGATCCCAATGTTGCACTGTTGCTGGCGCGCGCCGACACGGTGGAAGGCAATGAATGCGCGGCCGGCGTGGCGTCCATCGTGCGCAACAACCCGAACCTGAAGCCGGAAACCTCACACAGCGCCACTCTGGGCTTCGTGCTGGAGCCGGTAAAAGGCACCTCGGTTGCGCTCGACTATTTCCGCATCGAGCGCAAGAACGAGATCGGCTTGAAGAACACCTCCGAGCTGTTGTCGGCGGAAGACTCCCTGCCAGCGGGCACGATTACCCGCCTTCCCCTCGCGCAGGATACGACCTTCAGCGCCGCCGAACGCGCGACCTACGGTGTGACCGCGGGTCCGCTGGCCTCCACCAACGGCATGTTCGAGAACGTGTCGAAAACCAAGACCAGCGGCGTCGATCTGGGCCTTGCTTCGCGCTTCACGGTGCCGGTCGGCCGCCTCGACATCAACGGCAATGCCACCTACCTGATCGACTTGCGCAACTTCGCACCCACGCGCAACGGCGGCAGCTGGGGAGACAACCTGGCGGGCCGCTATGGCTACTCCAAATTCACCGCCAACCTGATGGCTGCGCTGACCACCGGCGCCTACACCAACAGCTTGCGCGCGGTGTATTTCAGCCCGCAAAAGTTGCAAGGTGACTATTTCGACGAGGAGTACACCAAGGAGGCTTGCGAAGCGAACGAATGGGGTTCGGGGGTATGCCGTGTCGGTTCCGAAGTGCGCTGGGACTACAACTTCGCCTATAACGGCATCAAGAACCTGACGTTGTCGGTGAATATCCGCAACCTGTTCGACCAGCGTCCGCCGCTTGACCTGAAGGCAGTCAACCGCGATGGCGGCGGCATCGTCCCGCAAAACCTGGATGACGTGGCTGGCCGCCGCATCCGCCTGACGGCAGAGTACCGTTTCTTCTGATCAGGCAGCCATGGGCAGTGCATCGGCTGATGCGCTGCCCAGGTAGCGGCCGCTGCTTACGGCTGGCCGCTGTGTTTCAATCGCATCTGCAAAGAAAACCGCCGGGTCGGCATGCAGCTCCGCCACATGGCGCTGCAATGCCGGATACGCCGCCAGCTCCAGTCCCGCCTCGCGCTGCGCCCAGCGCACCACCGCCACCAGGCAGGCATCTGCTACGGTGCGCTTGCTGCCGTCGATCCACTCCTGGCTGGCCAGTACTTCGTCCAGCGCGGCACAGGCCAGCGCCATGCGCGCCGGACCGCCATCGAACCCTTCGTGCAGGTAATCCAGCAACGTGTCGAGCTTGCGCGCCTCCGCCGTGCCGGCACGGTAGCCCAGCAGGTAACGCTTTTGCCGGCCGATATGGCGCAGGATGCTGCGGCAATCGCGCAGCAGCTGGCCGCCCGCCTGCATCACCGGGACCGGCAAGCCCGGCAGGTCGACCTGCACCAGCCGGTACGGCCGGCACAGCCATTCAAGGGCGACGATCACGCCGAATGCACAGCCCTGCGGTGCGCCGTGGTACAGGATGGTTTCCATTTACTTGCCTCATTGTTCTTGTTGGGGGATGAGGCATTGTCTGACCAATATAGGACAATATTCGCCCTGATTTCGTGCAATGATTGCCACATCATGTCGAAACCCGCTATCAAAGCCCTCTCCATCCTCGAACTGCTGCAGAGCCAGCGGCAGATTTCCGGCGCCGACATGTCCGAACGCCTCGGCATCGACCGCCGCACGCTGCGCCGCTACATCGCCATGCTGGAAGAACTGGGCATTCCGATTACGGCCGAACGTGGCCGTTATGGCGGCTATATGCTGGTGCCGGGCTTCAAGCTGCCGCCGCTGATGTTCACCAACGACGAGGCTTCGGCGGTGGCGCTGGGCCTGATGGCTGTGCGCTCGTTGCGCCTGGCCGATACCGCGCCCTCCGTGGCGAGCGCACAGGCCAAGCTGGAACGCGTGATGCCCCCCTCGCTGCAAGGCAGCGTCCAGGCTCTGCGCGAAACCGCGGTGCTCGACACGCCCGAACAGCGCTGGACCTATTCCGGTGCCGCGCGCCCTGCCCTGACCGGCGAACTGACGGCCCTGGCCCTGGCCGCGCAAACCCAGCACAGGGTGCGCTTCCGCTATACGCCGCAAGACGGAGAAGCAATGCAGCGCGAGTTCGATCCGTACGGGCTGGTGTTCAGCCACACGCGCTGGTATGTGGTGGGAATGTGCCGGCTGCGGCTGGCGATCCGTTCGTTCCGGCTGGACCGCATTGCGGAAGTGAGCGAGACCGGCGCCGTATTCGACAAGCCCGACAGCTTCGACGCCGCTGCCCAGTTGCAGCACGCCATGGCAACCTTGCCGCGGCCCCTGCCGGTACAAGTGCTGCTGCACACGGACCTGGCCTGTGCCGCCCGCGAAGTGGGACGCTATATCGGGCCGCTGGCCGAGGTGGAAGGCGGCGTGCGGCTGCAGACGACCACGACCAGCTACAGCTGGTTCGCGCGCATGCTGGCCTCGTTCAACTTCGACTTCACCATCGAAGGCCCGGAAGACCTGCGCGACGCCGTGCGCGAAGAAGCCCGGCGCCTGGCCCGCCTGGCGGGATAAAAAAAGCGCCCGGGTGGGCGCTTTCTTGTGGCTGAAGCGAGGAATTACTTGGCGCTCATCAGGGCCACGGTGGTGTCCAGCATGCGGTTGCTGAAGCCCCACTCGTTGTCATACCAGGACGATACTTTGACCAGCTTGCCCGACACCTTGGTCAGGGTGGCGTCGAAGTTCGACGAGGCTGGGTTGTGGTTGAAGTCGACGGAGACCAGAGGCTCGGTCTGGTAGGTCAGCACGCCTTTCAGTGCGCCTTCCGACGCTTCCTTCATGATCTTGTTGATTTCTTCAACGGTAGTGTCGCGCTTGGCGATGAAGGACAGGTCGACGATCGACACGTTGATGGTCGGAACGCGGATCGCGTAGCCGTCCAGCTTGCCGTTCAGTTCAGGCAGCACCAGGCCAACAGCGGCGGCAGCGCCGGTCTTGGTCGGGATCATGGACTGGGTGGCGGAACGGGCGCGGCGCAGGTCTTCGTGCATCACGTCGGTCAGCACCTGGTCGTTGGTGTAGGCGTGCACGGTGGTCATCAGGCCGGTTTCCAGGCCGATGGCGTCGTTCAGCGGCTTGACCAGCGGGGCCAGGCAGTTGGTGGTGCAGGATGCGTTCGAGATCACGGTGTCCGAAGCCTTCAGCACGCCGTGGTTCACGCCGTACACGACGGTCGCGTCAACGTCCTTGCCGCCTGGTGCGGAGATGATCACTTTCTTGGCGCCGCCTTTCAGGTGGGCCGATGCTTTTTCCTTGGTGGTGAAGAAGCCGGTGCACTCCAGCACCACGTCCACGCCCAGCTCGCCCCATGGGATTTCAGCCGGATTGCGCTGCGCGAACACGCGGATCTTGTCGCCGTTCACGATCATGTTGTCGCCTTCCACCGTGACGGTGCCAGGGAACTTGCCGTGGGCGGTGTCGTAGCGGGTCAGGTGGGCGTTCGACTCGGCGTTGCCCAGGTCGTTAATCGCCACGATCTGGATGTCCTGCTTTTTGCCGCCTTCGTAGAAAGCGCGCAGGACATTGCGGCCGATACGGCCATAACCGTTGATTGCTACTTTGATCGTCATGCTGTTTACTCCTGATGATAGAAATTAGATGACTGCTTTGACTTTTGCCACGACATTGTCGACGGTGAAGCCGAAGTGCTTGAACAGCACGCCGGCCGGCGCGGATTCGCCGAAGGTGTCGATACCGACTACCGCGCCTTCCAGGCCGACATACTTGTACCAGAATGCGGTGACGCCTGCTTCAATCGCCACGCGTGGCAGGCCCTTGGTCAGCACGGATGCCTTGTAGGCCGCGTCCTGGCGGTCGAACACGTCGGTCGACGGCATGGACACCACGCGTACCGGGGTGCCGGCCGCCTTCAGTTCGGCGGCGGCTTTCATGGCCAGTTCCACTTCGGAACCGGTGGCGATCAGGATGGCCTTGGCGCCGGCTTCGTCGGACAGCACGTAGCCGCCTTTGGCGACGTTGGCCAGGACTTCAGCGGAACGCTCGATGAACGGCAGGTTCTGGCGCGAGAAGATCAGGGTCGACGGACCGTCCTTGCGCTTCACGGATTCGCCCCATGCGACCATGGATTCGACGGTGTCGGCAGGACGCCAGTTGTCCAGGTTCGGGATCAGGCGCAGCGAGGACACGTGCTCCACGGACTGGTGGGTCGGGCCGTCTTCGCCCAGGCCGATCGAGTCGTGGGTGAACACGAACAGGGAACGCTGCTTCATCAGCGCAGCCATACGCAGTGCGTTGCGGCTGTAGTCGGCGAAGGTCAGGAAGGTCGCGCCGAACGGGATGTAGCCGCCGTGCAGGGCGACGCCGTTCATGATGGCGGACATGCCGAACTCGCGCACGCCATAGTTGATATGGTTGCCCGGCACGCCGGAACGGACGGCGATGCATTCCTTCCAGTTGGTCAGGTTGGAGCCGGTCAGGTCGGCCGAGCCGCCCAGGAATTCCGGCAGCACCGGTGCCAGCGCCTGGATCGCGTTCTGCGATGCCTTGCGGGTGGCGATGGTTTCCTTTTTCTCAACGCAGGCGGCGATGGCGGCGTCCAGGGTTGCCTGGAAGTTGCCCGGCAGTTCGCCCTTCATGCGGCGAGTCAGTTCAGCAGCTTCGGTCGGGTACTGGGCGGAGTACTTGGCGAACATTTCGTTCCAGCTGGCTTCGAATTTCGCGCCTTCTTCCTTGAAGTCCCACGCTTCCTTGACGTCGTGAGGAATGTCGAACGGCTCGGCGCCCCAGGAGATGTACTCGCGCACTGCGGCGATTTCCTTGTCGCCCAGCGGTGCGCCGTGCACCTTGTCGCCGCCTTGCAGGTTTGGCGAGCCCTTGCCAATGATGGTCTTGCAGCAGATCAGGGTCGGCTTGTCGGATTTCTTGGCTTGTTCGATCGCGGCGGACAGCGCAGCGACGTCGTGGCCGTCCACGTTCTTGATCACGTTCCAGCCGTAGGACTCGAAACGCTTAGGGGTGTCGTCGGTGAACCAGCCTTCAACCTTGCCGTCGATGGAGATGCCGTTGTCGTCGTACAGGGCGATCAGCTTCTTCAGGCCCAGGGTGCCGGCCAGCGAGCACACCTCGTGCGAGATGCCTTCCATCAGGCAGCCGTCGCCGATGAAGGCGTAGGTGTAGTGGTCGACCACGTCGAAGCCTGGCTTGTTGAATTCGGATGCCAGCAGCCACTCAGCCAGCGCCATGCCGACTGCGTTGGCGATGCCCTGGCCCAGTGGGCCGGTAGTGGTTTCCACGCCCGGGGTGTAGCCCACTTCAGGGTGGCCCGGCGTCTTGGAGTGCAGTTGGCGGAAATTCTTGATCTCTTCCATCGGCAGGTCATAACCCGACAGGTGCAGCAGCGCGTAATGCAGCATCGAGCCGTGACCGTTCGACAGCAGGAAGCGGTCGCGGTTGACCCAGGCTGGGTTGGTCGGGTTGTGGCGGTGATGACCGCTCCACAGTGCTACGGCGATCTCAGCCATGCCCATTGGCATGCCTGGGTGGCCGGAATTGGCCTTCTGCACAGCGTCCATTGCCAGCGCACGGATCGCGTTGGCCATTTTGGTGAAGGGGAGCGAAGTTTTCATCGTGTATCGAGGAAGGTTGAGTATTTGGTGCACTGCGGCAGACGCCGCCTATGGAACCCGATATTTTACCAGAGCGTGACAGCAGCGCTTAAAATTGGTGCATTTCAACCTTTCCGAAGTGACCATATGCCCCGTTTCCACGTGCAACAGCCCCTTGCCGCAGGCCAGCAACTGGAGCTGCCAGCCGACGTTGCCCACCATATCAATGTGGTGCGCATGGAGCCGGGCGACACGTTGACCCTGTTCAATGGCGATGGCGGCGAGTATACGGCAGTGTTGACAGATGTGCAAAAGAAAAAGGCCTGGGCGGAAATCAAGGTCTTTGATCCGCGCGAAGCGGAGCTGCCGTTTGCCGTCACCCTGGCCCAGGCCCTGCCCGAAGGCTCGAAGATGGACTGGATTATTGAGAAAGCGGTGGAACTGGGCGTGGCCGGCATCCAGCCGCTGGCGGCGCGGCGCTGCGTGGTGCGGCTGTCGGCGGAGCGGGCTGAGAAAAAGCTGGAGCATTGGAATGGGATCGTGGTGTCGGCTTCGGAACAGTGCGGGCGCAACCGCCTGGCACCGGTGGCGGCACCGCTGGAGTTCCGCGAATGGATTGCGCGGCAGGATTTGCACAAGCGCGTGATCCTGACGCCGCGCGCGACGGAATCGCTGGCCGATTGGGCAAGGCACCAGCCGGCGCAGGCGCTCAGCATCATGGTCGGGCCGGAAGGCGGCTTTTCCGATGAGGAGGAGGCTGAGGCTTTGCGGCATGGGGCCCTGCCCTTGTCGATCGGGCCGCGGGTGTTGCGCACCGAGACGGCGGCGCTGGCGGCGGTGTCGATCCTGTCTGCGGCTTGGGGCGGGATTTAAACCCAGTCTGCTCAAACGCCGCGGGTTTGGTTCTGGGCCTTTGACTTATTGCGAACGTCAAAGGCCTCGAACCCAACACCAGGCATCAAGACCGTTGGGTGTCTGACCCTTGGGTCTGACACCGGTTTACCGGGTTAAAACTTGTAGTTCCCCACCAGATAAACCTGCCGCCCCAGCGGATCGGTATACCGCGCATCAAACCCCATCTGGTTCCCACCACCCGCAATCCGCTGCGAGAACGGCGGCTCACGGTCAAACAGGTTCTTGATGCCGCCAGTCAGCACCAGATTCGGATTGAAGCGATAGCGCGTCTGCCAGTCCCACACCAGGTAATCATCCACCTTGCGGTTCGATGCCACGAAATTGCCCGCCTCGTCCCGCACCGCCAGGCTGTCCGCGCTGATCGGCATATCGTGATAGCCGGACTTGAACACCCCGGTCAGCGAATGCGTCAGCACATCCGACTGCTTCCAGCTCGCCACCACCTTGCTGATCCAGCGAAAGGTCACCGAGTTATACGAATCGAAGCGGCCCACGCTGTTTTCGACCGGGTCGGTCGCCAGCGTCTGGAAATCGGCCTTCTTCATATAAGTACCGGTCCAGTTGAACGCCAGCTTGCCCAGCTTGTAGGCGTGGTCCCAGTCGATGCCCTGGTAGTGCGACTTGGCCAAATTGAATGGCGTGAGCGCAGCGGCCAGCGTGTCCTGTTTCTGGATCGGGTCGTAGTAGGATACGAACAGGCCCATATACTTGGCCGGGTTGTTGAACACCTCGTTCTCCGGCAGCTTGGAAATCTGGTCGCTGATCTTCACATCCCAGAAATCGAAGCCGATCGACAGCGCGCGCGTAGGTTCCACGCGCAGGCCGATGGAAGCCTGCTTCGAAGTCTCGGGTTTCAAACCGGTCGCGCCGGAATACGGGTTGCCGCCGCTGAGCAGGTTGTATTCGGAAGTGCCGTTACACAGCGGCAGCAGCGGACCGGAAGTGATCGGGCATGGATGCGCATTCGACGAGCCGCCACCTTGCAGCGGGTTGGTGATATCGGTCATCACCGGCGCCTTGAAGCCAGTGCCGTAGGAGCCACGCACCAGCACTGAATCGGCCGGACGCCAGGCTGCGGCCAGCTTGTAAGTGGTCTTGCTGGCCTCATTGCCCTTGGTGCCCGGCGCGACCAGCTTGCCCGTGCTGTCGAAGTTCATCTTGTCCTTCACCGCGTCATAGCTGTCATAGCGTACATCGCCCGTCAGCTCCAGGCCTTTCACGACCGGCACCACCAGTTCGGCGAACGCGCCCCAGTTCTTGCGCGAGGCGTCGGTCGGCAGGGAGCCGGAAATGCCGCCGATCGGGCTATCGGTAAAGTCCGGCTGCAGGCTGTTGGCGCCCATCGTGATCGCGCTTGGATCGTAGACATATTTCTGGCGCAGGAAATCGCCGCCCAGCGCCAGCATGGCCGAACCGCCCGGCGCCTCGAATACCGGACGCGAGCCGCGCAGGTTCACGACATCGATCTTCGAGGTGGTTTCGTCCAGCTGCTGGTGCAGCACGGCCGACGCCAGCGCGGCGCGCGTTTCAGCAGTCGGCACAATGAAGGGATTGTAGGCGCCGGAGGCCATCAGGGCGTCCAGCTTGTCGCTGCTGGTGTAGCCGGCGACCGCATGGTCTTCCGCCTTGGTTTCGGAATGCGTGTACGAGGCGGTCAGGTCCCAGCCGGCCAGCCGGCCTTCAACGCCGAGCGCCAGGTGCTTCGCTTCGGTCTTCCAGTCGTCGGTACGGCCGCCCGCATCGACCAGGCGCAGGCTCATGGTGGCGGAATTCACCGTCGCCGGGTCCACGCCCAGCTTGACCAGCGCCGGCACCACGTTGGCCTTGTACAGCGCGGAATTGATATCCAGCGACAGCGGCTGGGCCGGCGGCGCATAGCGCGCCGTACTGGTGAACTTCGAATACAGGCCTTCGGCAAAGAAGCTCCAGTCGGCATTGAGCTTGATGTTGGTGGAGGCAAACAGGCCATCGCGTTTCAGTTCCGGCAGCAGTTCGACCACGGAACCATAGTTGAACATGCAGCGGTCGCCCACCTTGAAGGTATTCGGCGCGCCGCAAGCGCCGGTGTTGATCAGGCTTGGATTGAACAGCACATTGCCATTGGTGGTGCGCGCATTGACGTTGCCCGGAATCGAATTGGCCGATACCTGGTACAGCGAATAGCGCTTGCCGCCCTCGCTGAATTCGTGCACGCCGCCGGGCGCCGAGAAGCGGCGGTCGCTCGCGCTCAGCTCCTTCTGCGTGTCGTGACTGTAGGCCAGCAGGACGTTGAAGCCATCGGCCTCCAGCTCGCCAAAGCCCTTGGAGATGGCAACGTTGGAGGTGGAGCCTTCGCTCCCCTTGGTGGGGCGGTTGTAGGTAAGCTCGATATTGGCATCAGTCTGGTTTTTCTTCAGGATGAAGTTGACCACGCCGGCAATCGCATCGGAACCATACAGCGCCGACGCGCCGTCGGTCAGGATCTCCACCCGCTCCACCGCCGACAGAGGGATCGAGGCCAGGTTGACCGCGGAACCCGAGCTGTAAGGCGCGATGCGGCGGCCGTTCAGCAACACCAGCGTATAGCCGGTGCCGATGGCGTGCACCGAGGCGGTCTGCACACCGCCGCCGCCGCCGTTGATCGACGCCGACGAAGTGACAAAGCCCTGCATTGAAGGCAGCGTGGCAACCAGGTCGGCCACGGTGGTGGCGCCGGTCTGCTCGATCTGCGCCTTGGACAAGGTCTGCACCGGCAGCGCGCCTTCAACCGCGACGCGCTTGACTGCCGAACCGGTAATCTCGACCCGCTGGATGTTCTCCTCAGCCATGACCGGCAAGGCAGCAACGCCCAGGCCGGCCATGAACATCAGTCGCACTGAACGCGACAGGATGGTTTCTTTCATCATCGTTTCCTCTTTGACTCTCTGTTTTTGTGCTTGCCGCGGTTGCGGCTTGCTTATCAGAGCATGTCAATTCATCAAGGAAAAATGAAAAAAGGCGATTGTGCCGGAGTCGCCGGGAAGGCTGCCGGGATCCGACAAGGCGGTATGGCGTGCACCCAACATAAAAAAAGGGACGCCGAAGCGTCCCTTTCGTTTGCTACAACTCCGATTAGAAGGAGTAGGTTGCGCCGATGCTGAAGAAGCGGCCAACAGCGCCTGCCTGGTGCAGGGAGGCGTTGTAAGCCGTCACTGCGCCGGCGTTGCCGTAGGTTGCCACGTCGATTGGAGGCTGGCGGTCGAACAGGTTCAGGATCGAAGCACGCAGGCTCAGGTTGCTGTTCACCTTGTAAGTCACGTTCAGGTCGGTCGACAGGAAGGACGGGGTGCGGCAGTAGCTCGCTGGGTTCTTCGAACCAGCAACGTTGGCGAAGTAACCGCGGCCACCGACACCTGCTGCCACGTGGGTGCAATCCAGCTCACCCAGCGATGGATCCAGGTTCGAGTAGTCCGACACCCAGTTGAAGGTGGTGGTCACGCCCACTGGGCCCTTGTCCCAACCCAGCACCAGCTGAGCACGGTTCTTAGGGTTGCCGGTGTTACCAGACACGACGGAAGGACCGTGGGTGCCGGCCAGCTCGAACTTCTCGCCAGCCGATTCCAGCTCATAGCTGATCAGGTGGTTGAAGGTCAGGTTGGCACGCACTTTGCCTGCTTCGCCCAGGTTCATCTTCCAGTTCAGGTCCAGTTCAACGCCCTGGGTGCTGGTGGTGCCGGAGTTGACGTATGGCGAGGTCGCGTAGGAGATCGGGCCGACCGATGGCATGCCTTGGCGAACAACGCCGTCAGCACCAACGATATCCACCGGTGCTACAGGACCACGTACCAGGTCAGGCACGAAGCCAGGCAGACCGGAAGCGGTGTTGATCTGGTTCATCACCTCGATCTTGTAGTAGTCGATGGTCGCGCTCAGGTTTTTCACCGGCTCCAGGATCAGGCCGAAGGTGTACGACTTCGACTTTTCTGGCTGCAGGCTTGGAGTGGTGACCTGCACGTAAATTGGCGAAATATTGCAAGCGCCCGGTACGTTGCCTGGGGTTGCCTTATTGCCATCCTTACACAGGATCGGATCGTCAATCGCGTTGAAGGTGAAGATCGAACCTGCAGTGCCCACTTCAGCCGCATTCGGTGCGCGGAAGCCGCGTGCGAAGGTACCACGCACGGTAGCCATCGGGTGCGGGCTCCACTTGAACTTGGCGCCTGGGGTGAACGAATTACCGTAGGTATCGTAGTGGTCGTAACGTGCCGACGCACTCACTTCCAGGCTCTTGATTGGAACAGCCGACAATTCAGCAAACGCTGCGGTGTTGGTCTCGGAACCGAAGGCGTAAGCCGCACCGTTGCTGACCTTGCCTTCAGCTTGCAGGCTTGGAGGCGGAGCATCCAGGTCCTTCTTCATCCAGCTGATACCGGTTGCGATGCTCAGCGGGCCACCAGCCAGTTGCATCAGCTCACGGGAACCGTGCACTTCAGCAAACTTCAGCTTGGAGGTCGAGGTATTGGAGAAGCGCGGCAGCACTTCATCCATCACGGCTTGCGAATTGCCGCCCAGCGGGTTGAAGCGACCCGAAATCAACGCGTTGTACATTGCGACGCGGTACAGCAGGCCGCTCAGTTCGATGTCGGTCTTCGCTTCGGTAATGCCAGCTGCGCCAGCGATATCCCAGCCAGCTGCGGTACCGGAGATGTCGACTGCAAAGCGCTTGGAGGTGGCTTCGTTGTCACGGTTGGTGCCTGGACCTGCGCCAGGGATCTGGCCGAACAGACGTGCCGGCACGCCCAGCTTGTTCCAGGACATGGAGGCTGGGATACGGGCATCAGCAACCGCATTCACCAGTGCTGGGGCCTGGCCCGGGATCAGGGAAGTGAACGCAGGGATCGAAGCACCCGACACGAAGGTCGGTGGCAGGCCGCGGTTGTTCTCGCTTTCGCGCTTGAACCAGGATGCCTTGGCGGACAGTTTCCAATCGTCGCCCAGGGTCTTGGTAAAGCCGACCAGCATGTTCACGTTGCGCGATTCTGGCTGGATGTTCGACACGGTGTCGCGTACAGCGCAACCGCCCGCGCGGTACTTGGTGTAGTCGCAGTTAGCGTCCAGGAACTGGAAGTTGGCTGGATTGCTTGCGCCCTGGCCGTTGTACAAGAACGGGGTCGTGGTTGGGGACAGGAACGAGTTCGCCGCAGTCGGAACGCCACGGTTCAGGTTGGTACCGCCACGGCTGGTCCAGTCAGCATTGGCCCAATCGTAGTTGTCGCGATCTGCGACCTTGATGGCGTCAGCATGGCGCAGTTCCAGGGCAGCGAAGGCGTTGTAGCCATCGTTCTGCAGGTCGCCGAAACCGTGGGTCAGGGCAACTTTGTAGTTCTTGCCGCCACCGTGCTGCGAATTGCCGCCATCAGCCTTGATGTTGGTGCCGTTGAACTGCTTCTTCAGGATAATGTTGACCACGCCCGACACCGCGTCGGAACCGTACAGCGAGGAAGCGCCGTCTTTCAGCACTTCAACGCGCTCAACGGCGTCGAATGGGATCGAGGAAATGTCGACGAACTGGCGCTGGCCGTCGTCCGACAGTGGGTACGGAGCCATGCGGTGGCCGTCGATCAGCACCAGGGTCAGGCCCACGGTCATGCCGCGCAGGGAAACGCCAGCGCCGCCGTTAGCGAACGCGCCACCGAAACCGGCGGACAGTGCGCCCTGGCCGTTCGCGGTCAGGTTGCTCAGCACTTCGGCGATGGAAGTCATACCGGTCTTGGCCAGGTCTTCCGAGGTCAGCACCTGCACTGGCGATGGGGTTTCCTTATCGGCACGGCTGATCAGGGAGCCGGTCACCACCACGCGCTGGACCGATGGGTCAGCAGCTTGTTGCGCCATGGCCGGCATCGCGGCGATCACCGCTGCGCCGCCGAAGGCCACAGCCAGCGAACGAACAAGAATCGTCTTTTTCAACATTTTGGTTCCTAAAATATTTGTTTGTCCCGACTAAACCAAAAAAACATGGTCGCCTTTTGGGCGATACCGAAGTCAATTGCATCAATTGATTTCAGCGTAGGATAAGACCATAGCCAACTTGTCTATGTCAATAAAAGCACAAGCCATATGACAAAAAACAACAGTGCCAAACGATTACCACGCAAGACTACGTAGTTGAATGAACATCGCTACAGAAGAGTAAAAATTGAATATATTTAAAAGAATTTTGCACTATATGAAGCTTTTTTCACATTTAAGTGAAAATGTGTGCAAATTAATATTCAGACATTGCGGCCAATATAATTGGCGACAATTAGACAGCTGCTCGAATTAATCGGTCAGCCCAGTGAAGTAATTGCTCGAATAACTAATCTTGCATATTAGCAAGCTGCGCAATCAATCAACTATTGCACCCTTCCTTTGTAAAGTACAGTAAACGTTTGTATCGACCCGCTACAGCGTTGCGTGATTACAACCAATGAAAGCGGGTAAAATGTCGCCTTTGGGCCCGTTGCGCGCCCCATCTTGCCGAGAAAGACCACCATGTTGCGACTGAACGAAATCAAGCTCCCTCTCAACCACGAGGAACCGGAACTGGCCAAGGCCATCCTGGCCCGCCTGAAGATTTCACCGGAGCAGATGCTGGGCTTTACTGTCTACAAACGCAGCTATGATGCGCGAAAGAAGGCCAACATCTCGTTAATTTATTCGGTCGACGTGGAAACCACGGACGATGCCGGCATCCTGGCCAAACGCGCCAACGACAAGCACCTGATGGTCTCGCCGGACATGGCCTATAAATTCGTGGCCCATGGCGTCAACGCCGAGGGCAGGCAGCCGCGCCCGGTCGTAATCGGCATGGGCCCCTGCGGTCTGTTCGCGGCCCTGATCCTGGCCCAGATGGGACTGAAGCCCATCGTCCTCGAACGCGGCAAGACCGTACGCGAGCGCACCAAGGATACTTTCGGTTTCTGGCGCAAGCGCGTGCTGAACCCGGAATCGAACGTGCAGTTCGGCGAAGGTGGCGCCGGCACCTTCTCGGACGGCAAGCTGTACAGCCAGATCAGCGACCCCAAGCACTATGGCCGCAAGGTGCTGACCGAGTTCGTCAAGTCCGGGGCTCCGGAAGAGATCATTTACGTCAGCAAGCCGCACATCGGCACTTTCCGCCTGGTCAAGATGGTGGAAAACATGCGCGAGGAAATCACCGCCCTGGGCGGCGAAATCCGCTTCGAGCAGCGCGTGACCGACTTTGACATCCGCGAGGAAAACGGCGTGCGCCAGATGCACGGCCTGCACCTGGCCAGCGGCGAGTACATTGAAACCAACCATGTGGTGCTGGCCATCGGCCACAGCTCGCGCGATACCTTCCAGGTGCTGTACGAGCGCGGCGTCTACGTGGAAGCCAAGCCGTTCTCCATCGGCTTCCGCGTCGAGCACCCGCAGTCGCTGATCGACCAGTGCCGCTTCGGACCGAACGCCGGCCACCCCATCCTCGGCGCGGCCGACTACAAGCTGGTGCACCACGCCAGCAATGGCCGCGCGGTGTACAGCTTCTGCATGTGCCCGGGCGGCACCGTGGTTGCGGCAGCATCGGAGCCGGGCCGCGTGGTGACCAACGGCATGTCGCAATATTCGCGCGCCGAACGCAACGCCAACAGCGCCATCGTGGTGTCGATCAGCCCTGAAGAAGATTACCCGGGCCACCCGCTGGCCGGCATCGAACTGCAGCGCCGCCTGGAAGAGAAAGCCTATGTGCTGGGCGGCTCGAATTACAACGCGCCCGGCCAGTTGATGGGTGACTTCGTGGCGGGCCGGCCATCGGGCGACGTCGGTGGCGTGATTCCTTCGTTCAAGCCGGGCATTACCTGGACCGACCTGGCCACCATCCTGCCGGAATACGCCGTGGTGGCGCTGCGCGAAGCCTTCCCGGCTTTCGACAAGCAGGTCAAGGGCTACTTCAAGCACGACGCCGTGCTGACCGGCCTGGAAACCCGCACCTCGTCGCCAATCCGCATCAAGCGCAATAACGACGACTTGCAAAGCCTGAACACGCGCGGCCTGTTCCCGGCCGGCGAGGGCGCCGGCTATGCCGGCGGCATCCTGTCGGCCGGCGTGGACGGCATCAAGGTGGCGGAGGCTGTTGCCCTGTCGATGCAGGCGGCAGACAAGACTTGACCTCGAACGGCATGCGCAGGTGGAAGCGGCAGCCCGAACCGGGCTTGCTGTGCACTTCCACCGCGCCGCCCATCTGCTGCATGATGGTGTAAACGATATGCATGCCAAGCCCTGAACCGCCCTGCCCGCGCTTGGTGGTGAAGAAGGGCTCATAGATCCTTTCCCTCACGCCGGGCGCCAACCCGACCCCGTGGTCGATGAAATCCATTTCCAGCCAGCCGTCGGCCGCCGTGGCGCGCACCGTCACCGTGCCGCCCTGTCCATCCGGATAGGCATGGCGGGCGGCATTCATCAACAGGTTGGACAACACCTGCGAGAACTTCCCTGGCGGCAGCCGTGGCCGCAGCAAGTGGTCCATCTCCACCTCGACGCGGATGCGCGCCTTGCGCAGTTCCGGACTGTGCGCCGACACCACGCCCTGCACATAATCCTTCAGCGCCAGCGTGCTCACATGCTCGGTACCCTGGTCCACCGCCAGCTGCTTGAAATTGCCGATCAAGCCAGCCGCACGATGCAGGTTCTGCTCGATCAGGGCCGCAGCGTCGTTCAGGCGCGAGGCCAGGCTGACCAGGTCGGAGCGGCTCACTTTCGGCGCCTCCAGCGCCTGCACCAGTTGCGCCGTATAGCTGCTCATTGCCGACGCTGCCGTCAGCGCCACGCCGACCGGCGTATTCACTTCATGCGCCACGCCGGCCACCAGCGAACCCAGCGCCGCCAGCTTCTCCTGCTCCACCAGGCTGGCCTGGGCCGCGCGCAAGGCTTCGGTGCGGCGCGACACCTTTTCTTCCAGCAGGTGCTCGCGGTCCTGGTGCTGCAGCTCGGCCGCCGCACGCGCAGCGAAGATCGACAGCAGCGACAGCGCCAGCAAGCGCTTGTTTTCATCGATCGGCTTGGTGTCGATAGCGGACAGGATGCCCAGCGTCTTGCCTTCGGTGTCGACCATCGGCATGCCGACATAGCTTTCCGCCTTCATGTCCACCAGCAGCGTGTCGAGCGGGTAGTCCTGCTGGATGCCGCAGCCATGGAAGCACATGGTCTGGTCGGTGACGTTGTGGCACGGCGTGTGCTCCAGGCTGTATTCCATATTGGGCAGGAAGCCTGCGCCGCCCCATACCGCCAGCGTGCGTATGCCTTCCTGCCCGTCCGGCATGCGGATCACGCGGCCCGCAATCACATAGGTCACGTCCAGCGCCGCGGCCAGGTCGTGCACCAGCACACGAAAGAATTCGTCGCCGCGCGCACGCGCAGTGGAATCAGTAATCGAGCGCAACGCCGCTTCGGCCAGGGTGCGCGCGTCATTGGCGTCGAATAATTCCATGGCCTTGCTCCTAATGCGGTGGGTGGCGCCGGTACAGGTCGCGCAGCTCGTCCTGGTGCTGCAGCAGCAGGTTGGCCAGCGCCGGATCGAAACGGCTGCCGCTACCCTCGCGCACCTCCTCCAGCGCATGCTGCAGGGAATGTGCCGGGCGATAGCTGCGCGGGCTCACCATGGCATCGACGAAATCGGCCAGCGCCGTGATGCGCGCCGCCAGGCTGATGTCGCCGCCCTGCATGCCGCGGGGATAGCCGGCGCCATCCCAGCGCTCATGGTGCTCGTGGGCGATGCGCGCAGCCAGTTGCAGCACCGGCTGCGTTGAGGAAGACAGCATGTGCCAGCCGATATCGCTATGACCTTGCATGCGCGTGCGCTGGGCCGCATCGAGCGGCCCAGGCAGGTTGAGGATCTCGTCGGGGATGCCTGCATGGCCAATATCGTGCAGCGGCGCTGCCTGGCGCAACTGCCGCACTGCGCTGTCCGGCATGTCGACCGCCGCGCCCAGCATGGCGGCAATTTCCCCGACGCGCTCGACGTGGCCGCCGGCAGCGGCCGAACGGCTTTCCAGCGCTTCGCCAAGGATGTGGATGATGGCATCCTGGGTCGCCACCAGCTCCTCGCGCTCCAGCAGGCGCTCGTAGGTGATCGCGACGTTCGCCGAGAACAGGCCAAGCAGTTCGCGCTCCGCGTCTTCCACCGGTTCGCTGAACGACATGTACAGCAAGCTTTCGTTGCCGTCGCGCGTGCGGTAATAGCAGGCGTAGTACTGCGGGCCATAATGGTCGGCCTGCTCCGCCATGCAACGCACGAAAGCATCGCGCACCTGCACCGGCAGGTGCTCCAGCGTTTCTTCCAGCGCCAGGCTGGCATACGCCGTGGTGACCGCCAGCACCTGCAGCCGGCCCGGCTGGCGCGCCGCGGCGTAGGCATTCATGCGGCTGGCGCACACGCCTTCGGCCTGGCGGCCCAGCAAGGCCGAGGCCTGCTCCAGCACGGCCGAGCAGAAGTGGCGCAGGTTGTCCGAATCGCAGACCTGGGTGATGGCATCGATCGAGCGGCGCAAGCCCAGGCGGGCGCGCTCCAGGCGCATCAGGTCGCGGTAGGCGCGCAGGCCGGAATAGAACACCGTACTGAGCTTGGCGTGGGTCAGCTCGGTCTTTTCACGGTAATCGTTGATGTCGTAAGTCTTCAACACCAATGCCTGCGGCGCCTGGCCAGGCTGGCCGGTGCGCAGCACGATGCGCACATTGTGGTCGCCCAGCTCTTCGCGGATATAGCGCACCAGCTCCAGGCCGGCATGCTCGGACTCCATCACGACGTCGAGCAGGATCAGGGCAAACTGGCCGGGCTGCGACAGCTGTTCGCGCGCCTCGGCACCGGAATAGCAGTGGGAGAAATGCACACGGCGGCCGTCGAACTCAAAATCCGACATCACCAGTTCAGTGACCTGGTGCACCGCTTGCTCGTCATCAACGATCAGGATTTCCCAGGGCGGCAAGGCCACGGCCGGGGCTGGCATCTCATCATCGTCGAACAACATTGCGTCATCCACCATGCCCAGCCCCACTAGAGGTTGTTTATTGTAAATTATATACCGCTATAGCCAGCCCACCTTCTTAAAGCGCCGATACAATGCACCGCAAACAACAGCCATCAGGGTCAGGGCGGCCGGGTAGCCAAAGCGCCAGTCCAGTTCCGGCATGTGCTTGAAATTCATGCCCCACAGGCCGGCGAAGGCGGTCAGCACCGCGAAAATCGCAGCCCAGGCTGCCAGCCGTTTGTTGACCTCGCCCTCTTCCAGCGCCACCATCGACAGGTTGACCTGGATCGCGGTGGCGATCGTCTCACGCATGGTATCGAGGGCGGAGTTGATGCGCAGCAAGTGGTCGTGGACGTCGCGGAAATATTCCTGGGTATTGCTGCAGACCGCTGGCACGCGCCCTCCGTGCAGCTTGCCGATTGCATCAAGCAAGGGAGCCACGGTGTGGCGCACCGTCATGACTTTGCGCTTGAGTTCATACAGCCGCTCGATGTTGTCGCGCTGGGAACCCTGGATGAAGATGCGCTCCTCGATTTTTTCCAGCTCCATCTCGAACGAATCGACGATCGGGAAGTAGCGGTCGACCACCGCATCCATCAGGGCATACAGCACGAAGCCGGCGCCCTGCTGCAGCAGGTGCGGCTCGCGCTCGGCGCGGGCGCGCACGCCGAGGAAATCCTGGGTGGAGTTGGAGCGGTTGGACAGCACGTAGTTGGGGCCGACGAAGATGTCGACTTCCCCCACGTGCAGCTCTTCCTCGCGCAGTTCGAGCATCTTCACGACCACGAACAGGGAGTCGCCGTATTCTTCGATCTTGGGGCGTTGCTGGCCGCGGCCGGCGTCTTCCACCGCCAGTTCGTGCAGGCCGAATTCCTCCTGCATCACTTCGAGCTCGTCGCGCGTGGCGTCGCGCAGGGCGACCCAGACGAAGGCGTCTTGTCGCGCCACGTAATCGCTGATGTCCTCTACCGGGAGATCAGCCAGCTTGCGCCCATCCTGGTAGGCGACGCAGTTAATCAGCATGCAGGCTCCTCAAATTTCCAAGCCCGCAGCATAGCAAGAAAAAAAGGGGACGTAACACATTTTCCGCTGCGGCAGAAAATGTGTTACGTCCCCTTTTTGAAGAGGATTGGGGGTTAGTCGTCCTTGGCGCCGTCGATTCCGAGCTCGGCGATCTTGCGCGTGATGGTGTTGCGGCCGATGCCGAGGCGGATCGCGGCGTCGTTCTTGCGCCCGTGCGTGTACTTCAGCGCGGTGCGGATCAGGGCCGATTCGAACTGGCGGCCCAGCACGTCCATCACGTCCTGCTGGCCGCTGCTCAGCATGCCTGCCGCCTGCAGTTCCAGCAGGCTAAGCCAGCCTTCCGGCGATGCAGCCAATGGCGGTGGCGCCAAGGGCTGCACGGTGCCGTGGTGCTGCGGCATCGCCGTTTCGGCCGCAGCCGGCGCGGCGGCATGCATGGCGCTCTCCTGCCCTTGCGTCAGTTCCAGCGGCAGGTCTTTCACCTCCACCGTCTGGCCCGGCGCCATCACCGTAATCCAGTTGCACAGGTTTTCCAGCTGCCGCACATTGCCCGGCAACTCAAGCTGCTGCAGGAAGGCCAGCGTCGAGTCGCTCATGCGCTTGGCTTCCACGCCCAGCTGGCGTGCGCTTTGCACCAGGAAGTGGCGCACCAGAATAGGGATATCCTCGCGCCGCTCCCTCAAACTGGGCAGGCGCAGGCGGATCACGTTCAGGCGGTGATACAAGTCTTCGCGGAACAGGCCATCGCGCACGCGCTGTTCCAGGTTCTGGTGCGTTGCCGTAATCACCCGCACATTGGCCTTCAACGGCGAGTGGCCGCCGACGCGGTAGAAGTGGCCATCGGACAGCACGCGCAGCAAGCGCGTTTGCAAATCGAACGGCATGTCGCCGATTTCGTCCATGAACAACGTGCCGCCTTCGGCCTGCTCGAAACGGCCGCGGCGCGTGGTCTGCGCGCCGGTAAAGGCGCCGCGCTCGTGGCCGAACAGTTCGGACTCCAGCAAGTCCTTGGGAATCGCGGCCGTATTGATGGCGATGAAGGGCTGCTCCGCGCGCGGGCTGTGCTTGTGCAGCGCGCGTGCCACCAGCTCCTTGCCGGTACCGGATTCGCCGGTGATCAGCACCGTCACGTTCGATTGCGACAGGCGGCCGATGGCGCGGAAGACTTCCTGCATGGCCGGCGCTTGGCCCAGGATTTCCGGCGTATCGGCCGGCCCCGATTCGATGCTCGACTCGCGCAGGCTTTCGTCCAGCGCGCGGCGGATCAATTCCACCGCCTTGTCGATATCGAAGGGCTTGGCAAGGTATTCAAACGCGCCGCCCTGGAAGGCCGCGACGGCGGAGTCCAGGTCCGAAAAGGCGGTAATGATGATCACCGGCAGGCCGGGATGGCGCTGCTTCACCAGTTGCAGCAAGTCGAGGCCGGAGTCGCCCGGCATGCGGATGTCCGACACCAGCACCTGCGGCGTCTCATGTTCCAGCGCAGCGACCGCATCGCGCGCATTGGCAAAGCTGCGCGTGGCGAGATTCTCCCGCGCCAGGGCTTTCTCAAGCACCCAGCGGATCGATTCGTCGTCGTCAACAATCCAGATTGGTTTCATTTAATCCGATCAAGGCAAAGGCAATAAGATTCTGAAGTCCGTTTGACCAGGCCTGCTTTCGCATTCGATAACCCCCATGTGCTGCTGCACGAAGGTTTGCGCCAGCGTCAGTCCCAGGCCGCTGCCGCCATCCCTGCCCGACACCAGCGGGTAGAAAATGCGGTCGCGGATCTGGGGCGGGATGCCCGGTCCGTTATCGATGATATGCAAATCTAATGCCAGCTGATAACGCACCTTCGCCAGCGTCATCTGGCGCGCCACGCGGGTGCGGAAAATGATCTCGGCATCGCCCTGCTCGATGCGCGCTGCCAGCGCTTGCGCGGCATTGTGGGCGATGTTGAGCACCGTCTGGATCAACTGCTCCTTGTCGCCGCGGAATTCGGGCAAGGAGGCGTCATAGTCGCGGCGGATGGTGAGCCCGACCGGAAATTCGGCCAGGATCAGGCTGCGCACCCGCTCCAGCACCTCGTGGATATTGACGTCGCCCACGATGTGCGGCCGGCGGTGCGGCGCCAGCAGGCGGTCCACCAGCGTCTGCAGGCGGTCCGCTTCCTTGATGATGACCTGGGTGTATTCGCGCAGCTGCGTCAGGTGCAGCGGCGGCAGTTCCATCTCCAGCAACTGGGCGGCGCCGCGGATGCCGCCCAGCGGGTTCTTGATCTCGTGCGCCAGGTTGCGGATCAGCTCCTTGTTGACCTGGCTCTGGTCCATCAGGCGCTCTTCGCGGTCCTGCTTCATCTGCTGCACGATCTCGCGCAGCTCGATCATCACCGCGCCGTCCGGCTCGTCGAGGGCGCTGGCGATGATGTGCACGTGCAGCGCGTCGCGCCCGGCGCGTTCCAGCACCAGCTCTTGCCGCACGTCGGAGAATTTGTGTTCGCGCGCCTGCGCAATGATGTTTTCCAGTTCCAGCGGCGCCGCGAACAGGCCGCCCAGCGGCTGGCGCGCCAGGGCTTTCAGCGACGATTCCAGCAGGTTCTCGCCGGCGGCGTTGACGTACAGGATATGGCTGCCGCCATCGACGATGACGACGGCCGATGCCAGCAGGTCCAGCCCTGCCAGTTCAGCGGGCCGGATACTGGCAGGGCTGTCTGGGGTCATTTTATGTTGGCAAGCTCGCGCTTCAGCGCTTCCACGTTTTGTTCCGCACGCGCGATGCTGTCCTTCAGGCCAGCGACGCGCTCCTGGTACTTGGCGGCATTGCGCTCGTCGGCACGGCGCTCAGGCTCGCCGTTGTTGAATTCCTTGCGCAAATCCGCCAGCTTACGGTTTTCGGTGTTGAGCTCATCGGTCAGGATCGCGCGGCGGTCCGCATCGCGGGCCTTCTGTTCCGAGCTTTCCACGCGCGGGAAATTGGCTGGCGCCACGGCAGGTGCTGACGGCGCAGCGCCGCGTCGCGCGCCGCCTGGCGCGGGAATGGTAGCGCCGGGCAGGTCCAGCATCTTGCAGTTCTTCCCCTTGCGGCTGCTATCGGTCAGTTCCTTGCGGCCATCGGCATCCACGCAGAGAAAAATTTGCTGCGCCTGCGCTGCGCCACTCACGGCCAGCAGCGCCAGCCCATGTAATACGAGAGTGCGAGTGTTCATGCCCCGACTATACAACATCCGAAAAAAAACGCGAGGAAAGCAAGCTGCTGGCCTCGCGTTTTTGTTGACTGCCAGTTAATTCCGGCAATCGTCCCCTGATTACAGGGAGTAGTACATGTCGAACTCGACCGGGTGAGTGGTCTGGCGCATGCGGGTAACTTCGGTCATCTTCAGTTCGATGTAGGCATCGATCATCGAATCGGTGAAGACGCCGCCGCGGGTCAGGAACTCACGGTCCTTGTTCAGGTGATCCAGGGCTTCTTCCAGGGATGCGCAGACGGTTGGGATCAGTGCATCTTCTTCCGGTGGCAGGTGGTACAGGTCTTTGGACGCTGCTTCGCCTGGGTGGATCTTGTTCTGCACGCCGTCCAGGCCGGCCATCATCAGTGCAGCGAAGCACAGGTATGGGTTGGCCAGTGGGTCCGGGAAGCGGGTTTCGATACGGCGGCCTTTTGGATTGGCCACGTGTGGAATACGGATCGAAGCCGAACGGTTACGTGCGGAGTAAGCCAGTTTCACCGGCGCTTCGTAGCCTGGCACCAGGCGCTTGTACGAGTTGGTGCCTGGGTTGGTGATCGCGTTCAGTGCCTTGGCGTGCTTGATGATGCCGCCGATGTAGTACAGGGCGAAATCGGACAGGCCTGCATAGCCGTCGCCAGCGAACAGGTTCTTGCCGTCTTTCCAGATCGACTGGTGCACGTGCATGCCGGAGCCGTTGTCGCCAACCACTGGCTTAGGCATGAAGGTAGCGGTCTTGCCGTAGGAGTGGGCAACGTTCCACACCACGTATTTCAGGTTCTGGGTCCAGTCGGCGCGCTCAACCAGGGTCGAGAACTTGGTGCCGATTTCGTTCTGGCCGGCGCCGGCCACTTCGTGGTGGTGCACTTCGACCGGGATGCCCATCGATTCCAGGATCAGGCACATTTCGGAACGCATGTCCTGGAACGAATCGACTGGAGGCACTGGGAAGTAGCCGCCCTTCACGGTTGGACGGTGGCCGGAGTTGCCGCCGTCGATGTCCTTGTCGGTCGACCAGGAAGCTTCATCGGAGTCGATCTTGACCATGGCGCCGGACATGTCGATCTTCCACTTCACGGAGTCGAAGATGAAGAATTCTGGCTCTGGGCCGAAGTAGGCGGTGTCGCCCAGGCCGGAGGATTTCAGGTAGGCTTCAGCGCGCTTGGCGATGGAGCGTGGATCGCGGTCGTAGCCCTTGCCGTCCGACGGTTCGATCACGTCGCACTGCATGAACAGGGTGGTTTCTTCGAAGAATGGGTCGATATTGGCGGTGGCAGGATCCGGCAGCAGGATCATGTCCGAAGCTTCAATGCCTTTCCAGCCGGCGATGGAAGAACCGTCGAAAGCGTGGCCCGATTCAAATTTGTCGATGTCGAAATGGGACACAGGCACGGTTACGTGCTGTTCCTTGCCACGGGTATCGGCGAAACGGAAGTCCACGAACTTGACTTCGTGCTCTTGTACCATCTTCAGAACGTCTGCGGCGGTCAGTGCCATTACATATCTCCTAAGTGAAAAAACTGCCGCGACCACTTGGGTGCGGCGAACGCTGGTGGTACATTAAGCAGATATCATGCCAGCCAATTCCATGCCTACGACACGCAAAAGGCGCACCATGCGGGTGCATCTGCCGATTATCGCACTATTGTGGTGCATATTTGCACCAATTGAAGCAAATGCATCGTTGTGGTGCAGTCATCATAAAGGAAAAACCATGAGTTCCAACTCCGAAATCCTCGACCGTGCACGCAAACGCGACACTTCCCTGCCCTATGCCGGTGCGGTGACCCCACAAGAGGCATATGAGCTGCTGAAATGCGACCCGCATGTGCGCCTGGTCGATGTGCGGACCAATGCCGAACGGGATTGGGTGGGACGCGTGTCGATTCCGGCTGAACAGCACCATGCGGCGCAGTGGAACGTGTATCCGGGCGGGACGCCCAATCCGGACTTCCTGGGCCAGTTGGCATCGGCCGTGCCGGGCAAGGATACGGTGATCGTCTTCCTGTGCCGCTCGGGCGTGCGTTCGCGCCACGCGGCCAAGGCGGCGACCGAGGCCGGCTATACCCAGTGCTACGACATCCTGGAAGGCTTCGAAGGCGACAAGGATGTCAACGGCCATCGCAAGACGGTCGGCGGCTGGTGCAAGGCCGGCCTGCCCTGGGCCGGCGCCTGATTCATTTCGGGCCTTCCCACAAGGCCAGGTATTCGCTTGACCGGTTGAGCAGGTCGCGCTCCATTGCCGCCAGCCGTTCCGGCGGCGGCGAGCTGCGATGCGCATTGAAGCCGCTGTAGCCCAGGCCCATGCGGCCGCCCGGCACCTGGTAGCCGATGAATTCCAGGATGGTTGGCAGCATGTCGAAATGCAGCAGCTGCGCACGGTTCGGCGCCGGTGCATCGTGCGCAAGGAAGCTGTTGAAGATAGTCCGCCGCGGCATTTGCGCCAGTTGTGCCGACAGCGGATTCTTGCGCGACAGGTGGTCGCCCACAATCACTACATTGGTGTTTTCAAGATAGCCGTTGCGCTCCGCAAAACGCACGAAGTCCGCCACCGCAGCCGCCGTGCAGGACACGACGCCGTCGAATTTTCCCGCATAGCCTTGCTGCGCACACTGGGCCGACAACATGCCGTCCGGCTCGTGGGTGTCGACGGTCAGCAGCGACAGGTTGAACTTCTGCCTGGAAGACGCCAGCTCACGCAGCCTGGCTTTCGCCTCGCGGAACAAGTCCGCATCGTACAAGCCCCAGCCATTCATGGCGCTTTCGCTGGCGCCGCGCTGCAGCCATTCATTCTTGCCGTAGACTTCGTGGTAGTGGTGCTGGCGCAGGAATTTGTCCTTGCCGGCAAAGCTGGATGCGGCACCGCCCATGAACACATTGCGGTAGCCGCGCTGGGCCAGCAGGTCGCTCAGGCACACGGCCTTGCCGAGGAAAGATTCCATCATCTGGCCCTGGGTATTGCCGTCAAAAATAGACACCTTCTCCAGCGGCACGGCGCATTGGGTGGCGACCATCGCGGCAATGGTCCAGCTGGTGCCGGGCGCCTGTTCGTAGGCGGGGAAGCTGGTCCCTTGCAGCGCGGTCAAAGGCTCCAGCAGGTCGCGCCCGAAAGCCTTGCGGTCGGAGTAGCCCGTCTCCAGGCTCTCCACGTAAATCAGCACCAGGTTTTTCGCCTGCCGTTCGTGCAGCGCAACCGAAGCAGGCGGCACGTAGTTTGCGCCGAAATAGTCCGGCCCGAAGTTCGCCTCGAAGTATTTGATCGCCGACACGTCCCACAGCCAGAAGCCAATGGCGGCAGCAAACAGGAATGGCGGCAGCAACGCCGGCAAGCGGGCCATCCTGCTGGCCAGGCGGCGTTCCGTCCAGCCAAGCAGTACGAAGAACAATATCGGCGCAAGCACGCACCAGCGCACGAAGCGCCTGGTGAGTACGGGGTCGGACGTCCTGGCGATATCGAGGCCGAAGTTCAGGTGGTAGGCGATCTGGTGGATATCGACCGGACCAAAATACCGGTGGATCCAGTAGCTCAGGCAGAACAGGAAAATGGCCGCCAGCGACAGCGCGCCGCGAACCAGGCGCGCGCGCCGGAAAGTAGAAAATGAAATGGGCATCGGGATAGTTCAATATCGTCGATGCCCATGGTCGCAGGCCGGTGTAACAGCCGCGTATCCGGAACGCGGCTTTTTGTATCGCAGTTTTACGCTCTTGTAAGAATTCTCCTCAACTGTAAATCGAGGTTAAGAAGGGTTAAAGCGCGTAGTTCAAACGAGCGTAGACAAAGCGTCCGGAGCGTCCGAATGGCGAGTAATTGGAATACGGCGCATTGCCGGTACCGTTCAGCAGGGCCGGATACGGATCCGGATACTGGTCGAACAGGTTCTCCGCACCCACCGCTGCAGTCAGGCGCTGCGTGATCTTGTAGCGCCCTTCCACGTCAACCAGAGTCTTCGGCGTCATCCAGTGATCGCGCGCCGGATTCGCATCCGGTTGCAGCACCTTGCCATAGCGCGTGGCGCGGAAGGTACCGCTCCAGTTGCCCAGCGTATGGTTCACGCTGGCCGTGAACTTGGTCTGCGGCGTGCCATGCTCGAACGTCAGCACATTGACGCGGTCAAACAGCGGCGGCGCAGGATTCAGCGCAGCCAGCTGCGCGGTCACCGGCACCTTGGTCACTTCGGTCTTGGTGTAATTGCCCGCCAGCGTGAAGTCGAACTTGCCAACGTTGCCGGCATTCCACGGATAGTTGGCCACCACGTCCACGCCGCGCGTCGTGGTATTCACGCCGTTGATGAAGAAGCGCCCGCCACCGATGCCGATGAAGCCCAGCGACGTCAGGTAATCGCGCACATTGGTTTGCAGCAGGTTCTCGGACAATACGATGCGGTCGCGGATCTTGATCTGGAACGCATCCACCGTCAGGCTGGCCTTGCCCATCTTGCCCACGGCGCCGAGGGAGAAGTTGGTCGACTTCTCGGCATCGAGCGGCTTGGCGCCCAGTGCCACCGCAGCCGGATCGCTCGGTTTGAAGGTGGTGATGTCGAACGGGATACCGCCAACGAAGTTGGTGGCCGTGGAAGTAAAGAACTGCTGCTGCGGCGACGGCGCCCGGAAGCCGTTCTGCGCAGAGCCGCGCAGCGCAAAAGACGGCGAGAAGTTGTAGCGGGCCGCCAGCTTGCCCGACCAGTTGTTGCCGAAGTCGGAGTAATGCTCGCCGCGTATTGCGGCCGATGCCAGCAGGTTCTGCGTCACGTTCGCTTCCACGTCGACATAGGCCGAATAAGCCTTGCGGTTGGCATCCGATTCATCGCTCGGACGGAAGCCCGGGAACACCTGCGAGCCGGACGCCGTCGGCTGGCCGTTTGGCAGCAGCACTCCGCCATTGCGCCAGGAGTCAGGCTCGCCGGCGTGCAGCGAGTAGCCCTCGCGGCGCGCTTCCACGCCCACTGCCACGTTGAGCGGCGAGGACAGGCCCACTTCGTACTGGCGCACGCCCGACAGGTTGAAGGTAAGCTGGTCGTACTTGAAGCCGCCCGCATCGAATACGGTCTTGGAGGCCGGGCCAAGGGAACGGTTCAGCGTGTTCTCGATGGTGAAATCCATCCGGTTGTCGCCGTAGGTGATGGAGCTGTCCATCTCCCATTCCCCGGCAGTCCAGGTAGCGCCGAAAGCGGCGCTGAAATCGGACACTGCCGGGGCAATGATCGGCAGGAAGCCATCCGGATAAATCTGGATCGTATTGTTATCCTGCAGCGCGCGGCGGAAGAAGCCGCCCGAACGCGCATCGCGGTCCTGGTAGCTGGTCCAGCCATACAGCTTGACGCCGCCGGCCAGGTTGTAACCGGCATTGGCGAAGAAAGTGCTCTGCGTCAGCTCAGGCTCGCCATACCAGGCGTTGAAGCGGTTGAAGTTCGCTTCGCGCGGGTCGAAGGCGCCATTCACCAGCGGATATTGCTGGCGCACGTCCCAGCCCGAACGCTCGGTATGGTCCTGGCGCTTGCGTTCCAGCGCGACGGTCAGGAAGCCGTTTTCGCCCAGCTCCATGCCCTTCCACAGGCTGATATTGAGCGTGTTGCCGTCCTTGCGCTCGCGCGAATCCTGGACGCCCCAAGTGGCGCCGGCAGGCGGCGTGCCCGGATTGAAGTTGTATTCGGTGTCGCGCCGTCCGTAGCTCACGCTGGCCTCGCCGCCGGTACGGTCGGTACGCAGGCGCACGTTGATCACGCCGGCAATCGCGTCGGAGCCGTATTGTGCGGAAGCGCCGTCACGCAGCACCTCAATGGTCTTCACGATGCCGGCCGGGATGGTGTTCATGTCCACCGCCGCCGAACCGCGGCCGATGGTGCCGTTCAGGTTCACCAGCGAGGATGTATGGCGGCGCTTGGAATTGACCAGCACCAGGGTCTGGTCGGGCGCCAGGCCGCGCAGCGTGGCGGGGCGGATGGTGTCGGTGCCGTCGGCCAGGCCTGGGCGCGGGAAATTCAATGAAGGCAGCGCCACGGACAGCGCTTGCGTTACTTCCGGAACACCGGCGTTCTTGATGCTGTCGGCGCTGATGACGTCCACCGGTGCGGTGGTATCGAGCACCGTGCGGTTGGAGACCCGGGTACCGGTCACCACCACGGTGGCGGTTTCGCCGGCAGGCGCTTCCTGCGCCCATGCGGCATTGGTGAAAAGTGATGCAATTGCGATTGCGAGAACCTGTTTTCTTGGTGCCATAGCTACCCCTTGTAGTTAAACCAGTTTCACTCCCCGGCTTATATTTGAGGTAACTATGAGCAACTGTCAATTAAGGTTCTCGCGGATACAACACTTTCAAGTTGTTTTACGTGTTTGTACGTAGCTTCTGGCGCACGAACTCGATGTGGTTGCGCAGGCCATAGAACTCATCGGCAAAAGACAGCGGCACGGTCAGGCGATTCACCCGTTCTTCGATCTGGTCCAGGCGGTGCAGCAGTTCATCGCGCGGTTTGCCCTCGTCGACGCCCTGCTCCACCGAGCGCAGTTGCCCGTACCAGCGGTAGACGCGTGAGCGGATGCGCCATACATACAGCGGCGGCACCACTTTCGACAGCGGCAGGATCAAGGCGCCGGCGGCCAGCACCACCACCCACAGGCGGTCGAACAGGTTGGCCAGCCAGAAGGCCATGTAGCGCTGCAGGAACGGCGGGCCGTCCTTGTAGAACTTGGCCGCTTCGCGCGCCACCGGGATCTCGGTGTAGCGCGGCGACGGGAACTGGCCCTGCTGCTGGAACCAGCCTGCCCCGCTGTGGATGCTGCTGGCAGCCTGCACGAACAGGTCGATCAGGGCCGGATGCAGGTCTTCTCGCGCAACCAGGGTGGCGGTTGGTGCGATCAGGTGATAGTCGCGGGCCGGCAGGTCGCGGCCCAGGTCGACGATGCCGCGCGGCAGGGTAACGTGGGTCAGGAATGGCAGCCGGCGCGCATAGGCTTCGGCCTGGGTGAAATTGAACAGCTTGATCCCGGGCGTCATCAGCAGCATCTGGATCAGCGGGTCGTCCGGCGCCGCGGCAAATACCAGGGCGTCGATGCGGCCTTCCAGCAATTCCACCGTGGCGGGCGTGTTTTCCAGGTCGCTGGCGATGATTTCGCCGTTGTGGACGCCGTTAATCTGCAGCACCTGGCGGAACAGGCGCGGCACGCCGCTGCCTTCGGGACCGAGATTGACCTTCAGGCCTTTGAGGTGGGTCAGGCTGTTGACGGCCTTCTTCTCGCGCATGAAGAGCCACACCGGTTCGGTAAACAGGCTGCCCAGCGAGACCAGGCCGGTACGTTCGGCTTCGGCTTCGTTGGTGGAGCCGCTTTGCACGAAGGCGATGTCGGTGTCGCCTTTGTTCAGGCGCTGCAGGTTTTCCTGCGAGCCCTGGCTTTGCTGCAGGACGACCTTGATGCCGTGCTTGGCCATTGCCTGCGCATAGCGCTTGCCGATGTTTTCGTAGGCGCTGTTTTCCTGGCCGGTGGAGAGCTTGACCACGCGCGGCGGGGTGGGGTCGATGATCCAGTAGGCCAGCGCGCAGGCGCCGGCGATCAGCAGGACGGTGGGTGCGAACGAGACCAGCAGGTCGCGTAGGCTGATGTTGGTGAACTTGGTGATGAGTTTCATGCGCGCATTTTAAACCGGTAACCCGGTGTCTGGCCCGCAGGGTCAGACACCGTCAGTGCGGCGGCCGCTGACGGGGTTTGAGGATTTTGACTTTCGACGAAGATCAACGGCGCACAACCCAAGCCCTCGGCCTGGAGACCCAGGTTTACCGGTTTAGCGGGCGCCGCAGGCGCGCAAGGGCGCCGCGGGAGCGGCAGCGGAAGTCGCCGCCACCAAAGCCGCCGTGGCCACCGGCTGCACGCCGCCCGGCGCGCCAGCCGCCATCGCGGTGACCACCGGCGCTGCCTTCTGCGCATTCGGCTCGATCAGCGGCATCAGCGAAGGCGCCAGCACCGTCAGCAGCTGCACCGGCAGCGCCGAGGTGAAGTCATAGTTCTTCGACTCCGGTCCATGCACATAAGCCGTCATCGAGCCAAAGAAGCGCTCGCCGATATTGAACACGAAAGTCGCCGATCGATTCACATAACGCGACTCGATCAGGCGCCCGCCCGCCGCGTACACGTCAAAGCGCTGGTCGCCGGTGCCGGTCTTGCCGCCTACAGGAATGATCTGCCCGTCCGACCCGACGAAGGCGGACTTCACGCGCCGCGCCGTACCATCCGACACCACTTCACGGATCGCGTCGGCCACTGCACGCGCCACTTCCGGCGTCAGCACCTGCTCGTTGGTAGAGGACTTGTTGCGCGCCACCGTCGTTTCATACGGCGTGCCTTCGGCAAAGTGCAGCGACTCGATGCGCTGGGTGGTCTTGCGCACGCCGCCGTTGACGATAATGCCCATCATCTCCGCCAGCGCAGCCGGACGATCGGCCGAAGCGCCCAGCGTGGTCGCATACGAAGGTACCAGCGAATCGAAGGGATAGCCCATCTTTTTCCACTGGCGGTGGATGCCCATGAAGGCCTCCATCTCCAGCAGGCCGGCGATGCGCTTGTCCTGCGCGTACTTGTGATGGGTCTTGAACAGCCACTGGTAAACCTCCTGGCGCTCCTTCTCGCTGGCCGCGACTACATCGGACAGCGAAGCACCTTCGTTCTGGTGCAGGTATGCCACCAGCCACAATTCCAGCGGATGCACGGCAGCCAGGTAACCGCGGTCGGCCAGGCTCCACTTGTCCATCGCGTACTGGTCGTACATCTTGGCCAGGCGGTCTTCCGGCACATCGTTCTGCACCTTCAGGTTGTCGTTCACGAACTTGTCGAATTCCGCCAGCGTCGCGTTTGGATAAACGGTGCGGTGGATATTTGCCAGGCGCACCGGCGTCGGACGGATGGTATCGAGCAGGATCCCGTCCAGCTCAGAGGTCTTCTTGCCCTTGTACTTGGCATAGAAGCGGTACAGGAATTCCTTGCCTTCCTTGTCGGCGAAACGCGCCAGGTAGGCCGCGCGGCGTGGATCGTCCGAGTCGGTCAGCAGGGTCTGCGAGGAGCCCGGCATCTGGAAGGAGTAATACTTGACCACGTCGCGCATCAGGCGCACGAACACCAGGTTGGTGGAACGGCGCAGCGCTTCGCGCACGGTCATGATTTTGAAGTCGTCGTCCTTGCTGAAGTTGCCGAAATAATGCAGGCCGCCGCCGGTGAAGAAGCCCTCACCCGGGTTGGCCGAATACTTGCGTTCCAGCGCCGCTTGCAGCATGTCGGGCAGGCTGCGCTTGTCCTTCGGCGTCATGGTCAGGTATTCGATGCCCCACGTGGTCAGGCGGTCGCGCTGGTCGACGCTGACCTTTTTCAACTCCGCCACTTCCATCGCGCCGTACTTCTTGTACAGCTGGTCGACGATGTCCATATACGTCACCAGGGTGCGCAACTTGGCGGTGGAACCCAGGTCCAGCTTGGCGCCTTCGTTGATGTCCAGCGGCTGGTCGTAGTTATCGGTCTGCACGCGCAGGTAGTTGGCGTGCTCGCCGCGTTCCAGCAGCGTGAAGCTGTACACCACATTGGCAGGGTCGCCGTTGCCCAGCATGCCCTTGCCGGTCAGGCCGGCCTGCACGGCAGTTTCCGGCTCGCGCAACTGGCGCAGCATGGCGGTGACGGTCTTCTGGGTTTCCGCATCGAGCGTGGTGTTCACCGACAGGTCGAGGCGGTCCAGGTTGTACATGCGGTTGTCGCCCAGCAGGTTGGCCAGGTGCACGCGTACCGCGTTCGATGCTTTCTTGGTCACATAAGTCATCGGCGGCGCAGCCTGCACGCCGCTGCCTTTGGCCGGATGCAGTTTTTCCTTCAGCGCGGCGTCGCGCAGCTGCGGCGTGATGATGCCGGCGCTGGCCAGCAGGCGCAGGTGGCTGTTGGCCAGCACTTCCAGGTCTTCATCGCCTTCGCCCAGGTAGTAGCTCGGGCGGCGCTGCGCGATCAGCAGCGACAGCGCTTCCTTGAAGGCCAGCGGGCTGCCCGGCTGGTCCATCTTGCCGCCCAGCAGGCGCGCTACTTCGTTGAACTCGCGGCCGTACCAGACCCACATGCCGTCGCCCACGCCGTTCACTTCGCCGTAGCCCGGCTTGGCCGACAGCGGCACGGTATTCAGGTAGTCGACCACGATCTGGCGCCGCGCCTTGGTGGTGTCTTCGCCCTGCTGGTAGGCACGCAGCGAGGCCGAAATCATTTGCTGCAGCTTGTCCTTCATCGAGCCGGTGCGGCCTTCCGGCGAATGGCGGTACTTCTCGATCTGGGTGGCCAGGGTCGAACCGCCCGCCGCACGGTGGCCGCCGGCGCCGACGGCGCTCGCGGTTTTTTCCAGGATGGCCTTGGACAGGCGGTCCCATTCGACGGCCGGATTGCGTTTCGGGTATTTGTTATCCAGCAGTTCGCGGTTCTCGATGAACAGCAGGCTTTGAACCAGCGCGTTCGGGGCCTGCTCGAAGCTGCCGTAGACGCGCTCCGGATAGCTGGCCGTGAACAGCGGCTGCTCGCGGCAATCGAAGATCGACAGGCCGGTACGGGTCTTTTCGCGGTACGTCGCGAACACGCCCATGTCGGTCAGCTCCACCATCTTGGGCGAAAAACGCGCCTGCGACGTGACTTCGTAATCGCGCGCTTTCAGCTTGTCCAGGTAATCGGGCAAGTTGGCGTAGCCAAGGCGTTCGTCATAAGGACTGTCGTGCGGGAAGCGGATCGACTTGCTCGGTCCCGGCTCCACCTTGTACGTCAGCTGGCCGACAAGGTCGGTAAACACCTTCGCCTGCATGGTCGAGGTGCGGGTCTCGTGATAGCCCCAGAAACCGGCCACTGTCAGCAGCACCAGGATCAGCACAATGAGCGCATTGCGCGAACGTGAACCTTTTTTCGGTTCCGATGGAGGTGGTGGTGCTGGCTCGGTTGGTTCGTGTGGTTCGAAGGAGCTTGAGTCTTGATCTTGTTGGGAAGGCATAGGTACCGAGCGCAAACGCCGCCTGTTGCCGCCATATCCAATCGCTGCCGCGCCGGCGCGCATTTTGCGCACCGCTCTGACGACAACTCGGGGCCGGCGAAAACGACGATTGCTTAACATAGTGTTCAAACCGGACAGTACACGCAGAGTATTTCTGCTTGATTACCATTGCACCACATCGGCGTGCACTGCACGGGGCAAGTCGCAAAATATTTAAAGTTCGCGTATCAGTTTCGCAAAAAAACAACGGCGCTTCACACGTTTGTGAGCGCCGTTGCAAGAGCAGTTAATACCCTTTTCACACTGTGGATTCAGGGCTTCACGTACTCCACTTTCAAGGCATCGAGCTCACGGCACATCTGGACAAATGCTGCTTCGCATTGGGGCGGATCGCCTTTCACGCCAAGCTCGATATGGCGCCGGGTCTTTGCGTCGCCCACGCTTGGCAGGCTGAAGACCTTGATGCGCGGCCAGGCTGTTTCAAGGGCCAGCATCAGCGGAGTAAGCGCGGCTTCCGCTGCTTCGTACACTAACACCGATCGCTCTGCGCGGGGCTCACGATTGAACAGGTCGGCGTAGTGCGTGTCGAGCACCCATTCGATCATCGGCCACGCCATCACCGGGAAGCCAGGCACGAAGTAATGCGTGCCGTGCGCAAATCCCGCCACGTTGTTATATGGATTTGGAATAAGCGCGGCGCCTTGCGGGAATTCGGCCATCTGCAGGCGCTGCAAATTCTCCGCCGACTTCAGGTCCGCGATCTCGCCTTTTTCTTCCGCCACCTGGCGCACGCGCTGCTGGATGCTTTCCTTTGCGCCTTCGTGCAGCGCCAGCGGCAGGCCAAGCGCGGCGGCCGCAGCCTGGCGCGTGTGGTCGTCCGGCGTGGCGCCGATGCCGCCGCAGGAGAACACGATATCCCCGCTGGCGAAGGTGCGCTTCAGCGTGGCAGTGATGCGTTCGCGGTCGTCGCCGAGGAATTCGGCCCAGGACAGTTGCAGGCCGCGCGCCGCCAGCAACTGCACCACTTTGGGGAAGTGCTGGTCGGTCCGCTTGCCGGAAAGGATTTCGTCGCCAATGATGATCAGTCCGATTCGCATAAGCTTTCCTCGAAAGGAGCATGGCGCAACTGCGCCAGCGCTTGCAGACAATAATACTCAAACCACAGGCCGGTGAAGATGAAAATCACTACGTAGACCCAGATCGAGGCCGCCAGCAGGATCGGGAAGAAGGCAATCGCCGCCGCGGCGCCGCCCACCCACACCAGGGCCGGCAGCGAGCCGGCCAGGCCGGACACCACGCCGATCGACATCAGTTGCCAGCGGTGTTCGCGCTGCAGCCTGGACAGTTCATCCGGGCTGGCGTAATCGGCCAGCGCGTCATAGCTCATCACGCGGCTGGTGAGCCAGCCCCACAGCAGCACCGTGGCCAGGCCGGCCAGCGGCGGGAAGATATACGTCGGCAGGATGCACAGCCAGGCAACCACGAAGATCCCAAAAGCGCCCAGCGCCTTGATGACGCCGCCCAGGATGGAACCGCCCTGCTTCTTTTCCAGTTGCGGGAAATGGCGGCCGCCGACATGGCGCACGATGAAGGGCATGGCAGCTACGCCGATGAAGATCATGGCCGTCACGATCATCAGGGGCAGCAGCAGCAGCAGCGCAAACAGCGGCACCACGATCGAACGCAAGCCGCCCAGGCCGATCGTTTGCAGCCAGTCGCTGGTCACGCGGTAGATTTCGAATTCGACGAAGTGGCCGTGCAGCCAGTCCAGCAGCGGCTGCAGGCCAAGCCACAGCAGCAGCGCCCACAGAGCGACTGACAAAATGAAAGGAACAATACTCAGCAATAAGATCTTGCCGTGGAACTGGGACAGCAGGGCCCTGCCGTAAGCGTGAATAACTGCGCGCATCGATTAACTCGGTTTCTTTCTCATGTATTCAAACATCCGCTTCAGGCCCAGCCATTGCTGGGCCCAGAAGCCGCGGCCGTAGTCGCGGCCCGCCAACTGGTCACGCACGCCGGTCGCTTCGAAGCGCGGCGTGAAGTTAGCGGTGCGGAAAATAATGTCCCAAATCGGGAACAGCACGGCGAAATTGCAGCCACCCAGCGTGCCCTGCCCTTTCGATTCATGGCCGACGCCAATCGCGTGGTGCATGCGGTGGTAGCGCGGCGACACCAGCAGCCGTTCGCCGATGCGGCCGAAGTGTATACGAACATTGGCGTGTTGCAAGCTTTGCACAATACGGGACAGCGATACGAGGAGCACGTACTGGCTTGGCGGCACGCCGATGGCCAGCGCCAGCACCGCCATAAAAACATCGTGCAGCAAGTCGTCCAGCAAATGATTGCGGTCGTCGCTCCACAGGTTCATGTTCTGCTGGCTGTGGTGCAGGCTGTGCAGGCCCCACCACCAGTTGAACTGGTGCTGGGCGCGGTGGAACCAGTAATCGAAAAAGTCCAGCACCAGCAGGTAGACGGCAAAGCTGGCCAGCGGGTGCATATTGGTGACCAGGTTTTCCAGGTTGAAGGGCTGCACGCCTTCCATGTGCAGGGCGCCTGAAATGGCGTCCATCACCGGGTCAAGCGTGAAGAACAGCAGCAGCGGGATCAGGCCGATACGCTGCAGCACGGTGTAGATGAAGTCATTCCAGCGGGCGCGCTTGTCGGTGAACTGGTGCACCGGGATGGCGGCTTCCAGCGGGCGCAGTACCAGGTAGATCAGTAGCAGCTCGGCCATGCCGATCAGCAGCCATTCGGTGCCCTCGAAGGCTTCTTCGGTGATGTCGCCCATGCCGGTGTAGTAGATCAGCGGCTGGATGGCGTTTTCAAACAGCCAGCCCTGGGCTTGGCCCAGCAGGTCCAGGAAGAATTGAATCATTTGCGGTAATCCGGGTGTTCTCTCAGGGTGGCGAAGCAGAAGCCTTTCTGCTTCAGGCCTTCAATCAGCGGTTCCAGGTTGGCCGGCGCCCAAGGATCCTTGCGCGACCAGATGCCCATATGGGCCATGAAGATGTCGCCGTCGCGCAGGCCGTCCAGCGCGCGCTGCAGCAGTTGCGCGTTGGAGGCGCGCTCCACCGGCAGCTCGTCGCCGGAGAAGCCGGCGGGCGTGGCCCAGCCGGCGTGCTGGTAGCCGCAGGCCTTGCCGGCCGCCAGGGTGCGCGGGCTGGTCTTGCCGCCGGGCGCGCGCCAGAACGGGTCCAGCGCCTTGCCGGTCAGCTGGTGGAAGCGCTGGTCGACGCGGCGCAGTTCTTCGCAATACTGCTGCGGCGTCCAGTCCAGCGGCCTGCCCGCGCGGGGACCGAACTGCGGCTTGACCGTGATCTTGCCGTTCGCGGCGTCACGCAGGTAATAAGTGTGGTCGAAGGTGTGGCTGCCAAAGGCATGGCCCTCGGCCACGCGGGCGCGCCAGTAGGCTTGCCAGGACGGGTCCAGGCTGTAGTCGCCCTTGACGGTCTTTTCGTTCGCCAGGAAGAAGGTGGCCTTGACGTTTTGCTGCGCCAGTACCGACGCGATCAGGTCGGCCTGCGACTGGCTGCCGGTGTCGAAGGTGAGGTAAATCGTGCCGCGGCATGCCGGCGCGGGCGCCTGCGCGGCGTTCGACGCGCCGGTGGCCGCCGCAGCGGCCAGTCCCAGCACGCATGCCTGCCACCGCATTACATCCTCGCGGACGAATTGGCGAAGAAGACGCCGTGCGGCGAGCGGCCGACCGGGATCATCTTGACGACCTTCTTCTGCTGCAGGTCGATCACTGCCACTTTCTTAATCCAGCGCAGCGTGGCCCACATGTACTTCTTGTCGGCCGTGATTTCCATGCAGTCCGGCCCGCCCGGCACGTCGATGGTGCCGACGTTCTCCAGCGTCTTCTGGTCGATAATGTTGATAGTATTCGACACCCGGTTCGACACATAGGTGTAGCGGCCATCGCCCAGGGCACGGAAGTTGTGGGTGCCGGCGCCCGCCTTGATGCGCTTGACAGTCTGGCGGGTGCGCCAGTCGATCACCTCGACGTAGTCGCTGCCCATGATCCCGACCAGCAGGTATTTATCGTCCGGCGTCATGGCGATCCCCGCCGGCAGCTTGCCGACCGGGATAGTCCACAGCACGTTCTGCGTCTTCAGGTCGACCGCGCTGACCTGGTCGCTGCCCTGCTGGGTGACGAAGGCCGTGGTGCTCTTGGCATCGAAGGCGATATGGCTCGGCAGCTTGGGCAGCGGGATGCGCTTGGCCAGGGTCATTTCCTTGCCGTTGTAGGAATAGACATCGAGCCGGTGCAGGCGCAGCGAAGTCGCCACGAACCATTTCTGGTCCGGCGAAAAGCCGATCTGGTAAGGGTCGAGGATATCCTTGACGTGGCGCTGCACCTGGCCGGTCACCGGATCCAGGAAGACCAGCTCATTGCCCACGGCGCTGGCGACGATCAGCGACTTGTTGTCGGGCGTGGCCATCAGGTGGTGGGGCTCTTTCCCCACCGGGAAGGTCTGCAGGCTCTTGTAGCTTACCTGGTCCAGCAACTGGACCGTGGCATCGCGCGAATTGAGCACGACGACGACGTTTGCCTGGACAGGCTGCACGCCTGCCAGCAAACCACATAAAACTGCTGCGCTACGGATACTGCGGAACATGAAAACTCGCTTATTGGTTAAGCCAACCAGTATTTTACGGTCAAACGTCTTGTATTAAGTTATTGCCGACAACATTTAATGGGTATCGGCCGCGAATGGACTACAATCGCGGCCTAAGCCCCACATTTCTAAGGAATCCAAATGACTATCATCACTAACGCATCCGGCCTGCAATACGACGACATCAAGGTTGGCGACGGCGCCGAAGCCAAGGCTGGCCAGAACGTTACCGTTCATTACACCGGCTGGCTGCGCAACGACGACGGCAGCAAAGGCCCGAAATTCGATTCCTCCAAAGACCGTAACGACCCGTTCGAGTTCGCCCTGGGCGCCGGCATGGTGATCCGCGGCTGGGACGAAGGCGTGCAAGGCATGAAAGTAGGCGGCACCCGCCAGCTGATCATCCCTGCTGAACTGGGCTATGGCTCGCGCGGCGCCGGCGGCGTGATTCCGCCAAACGCCACCCTGATCTTCGACGTGGAACTGCTGGGCGTTTAAGCCAGCCCTGATGGCGGGAGGCTAGCGCTGCCACTTGCGCTGCACGGCCTCCTGCTCCGCTTTCGCATCCAGCGGTTGGCCGGCGATACGCTGGTCGATCGCATCCAGCACCTGCGTCGGCATCTCCGCCGCCGCCTGCCGGTATTCCCCTTGCTGTGACTTGCCCTGGCTTTGCACCGCCAGCTGCACCTTCCATGCGCCACCCTGCTTGCAGGCCAGGCCGGACATTTCCTGCGCCGTGGTGAAGCTGCGGCAGTAGCTGTTGTCCTGCGCCAGGAAGCTGGTGCCGATGCGCACCGGACCGCCGCTGCCGGCCAATTGCTGGTCGAGCGCCGTCGCCAGGCGGCCTTGCGCCACCAGCACGCCTTCGCGGCTGGCCACCGTTTCACCCTGGTCGACCGGCAGCATGCCGACGCCATAATGGCCGGCCATCACGCCCACCATCAGCATGGCCGCCAGCGCGCCCCACTCCGGCCATGACCAGCGCCGGCCGCGGGTGGCCTTGCGGGCCGCCTGCTGCTCCGCCTCGCGCCGGGCGCGCACGGAATCGAGGCTAACCACCGTGGCCTGGCGCAGCGGCTGCGCCAGCCTTGGCGGAACGGCCTCCTCCGCCACCGGGGCGAAGGCGGCAAAGACGTCGTTGCGCATGGCCTTGTGCTGGGCCACGCGGCGCGCCAGCGCGGCATCCTTGTTCATGGCTTCTTCCACTGCGCGGCGGGTGACTTCATCCAGCTCGCCGTCGGCGTAAGCCATCAGGATTTCGTCGGAAAAACTCTTCATACTGTCCTCGCTTGTTCCGATAACATTTCTTGCAACGCAGTGCGGGCGCGCGCCAGGCGGCTGGTCAGGGTGCCGACCGGAATTTCCAGCACCTCCGCCGCTTCTTTATATGGCAAGCCTTCCACCAGCACCAGGCCGACCACCAGCCGGTGCTCCTCGCTCAGCAGGCTGACGGCTTTTTGCACCGCCATCCGCTGCTGGTGAGCCTCGGCAAAATCGTCGCCCACATGCTCGCCCTCCTCCTCCGGCGCAAACAGCTCGCTGCGCCGGGTGCGGGAACGCACTTCGTCGATCCAGGCATTTTTAATAATGCGGAACAACCAGCTATCCAGGCGGGTTCCCGGCTGGTAAGAGCTGCTGTGCAGGATGGCGCGCTCCACGGAGAGCTGGACCAGGTCGTCGGCATCCTCGCGGTGCCAGGCCAGGGTACGGGCGAAACGTCGCAGTCGCGGCAACAGTGTGGCGATTTCCTCGTGCAGGGCGCTATCGTTGTCCATCATATGAAGATAACGAACGGGATGGGGATTTTCTTCCCTCTTTCCATCGTTAATACAGAATAGATACCGGTACCCTATATTATCATCCGACCATGCCAACCTTGCGCCCGACTTATTCCCTGTTGCGTTCCTGCCGCTGCCTGCTGCTGGCCCTTGGCCTGCTGGCCGGCGCGGGGCCGGCGGCGGCGCAAATCGGCCTGCCCGGCCTGCCGCAGCTGCCGGGGAGCGTGTCGTCCCGCCTGGGCGACAATGGCTTGCGTGAGCGGCTGCGCGACAAGCTGCTGGACACCACTGAATCGACGCGCAAGGTGGCGCTGGACCAGATTCGGTCGCTGAATATGCGTGAATTGCTGCAGCGGCACCCGGCGCAGCTTGAGCCGGATCCCGCAGGATTCCCTATCGTACGCAGGGAAATCCTGGCCTGGTCACCCTCGGAAGCGGGGCTTGCAGCAGCTGCTGCAGTCAGGTTGACGGAGACCAGCCGGCAGGACATGCCGGAGATTGGCCAGGTGCTCGTGACGTTCAGGGTGCCGGACGGCGTCGAGACGGCCGACGCGCTGGCCAGGCTGCGTGCTGCCGATCCTGATGGCAGCTACGATTTCAACCATGTGTATACAGGAGCCGATGCAGCCGGCAGCGCAACGGCCTCGCCGCTGGGACCCGCAACGCGCATGGCGGCCAGCGGCGCCGGTGCGGCCGGCGCGGTCGGCGGCGACGTGCGGGTCGGCCTGGTAGACAGCGGGATCGATGGCAGCCACGAAGTATTTGAGAATGCCCGCATCGTTCGCTGGGGCTGCGATGGCGCCACGCGTCCCGCTTCCCACGGCACCGCTGTCGGCGCCCTGATGATCGGCAAGTCGGAACGCTTCACCGGCGCAGCGCCCGGCGCAAAGCTTTATGCCGCTGATATATATTGCGACCAGCCGACCGGGGGCTCGGCCAGCCAGATCGTGCAGGCGCTTGCCTGGCTGGCGAAAGAACGGGTCGGGGTCATTAATATCAGCCTGGTCGGGCCGCCCAACCAGATGCTCGGGCGCGTGGTACTGGCGATGGTGACGCGCGGCCACCTGCTGGTGGCGGCAGTCGGCAACGACGGACCGGCGGCGCCCCCTTTATATCCAGCCAGTTATCCGGGCGTGGTGGGTGTGACCGGCATCGACCCGAAACGCCACCCGCTGCCGGAAGCTGCGCGCGGCCCGCAAGTGATGTTTGCGGCGCCGGGCAGCCAGATGGCGGCAGCAGCCATCGGCACACCACCATACAAGCTTGTGCGCGGAACGAGTTTCGCCTCGCCGCTGGTTGCGGCATTGCTGGCGCCGCGCCTGCCCTCCCCCTCTCCGGCACAGGCTGCCGACGCCATATCCGCCCTCGCGGCCAGCGCCAGCGCGGCCGGCGACGGCACCGGCCGTGGCGTGGTGGCCGAAAACCTGCGTATTCCCCCTTCCGCCTTCCGCTAAAAAAAATTGAAAATTTTTTCGGATGGATGGAAGAAATCCGTTTTCCGGATCGTTCTCTGTATGTAAGCGGCGGATTTCCCGCAGCCAGACTAAGGAGAACTGATATGAAAACCAACATCGCAACCATCATCCGCGCTGCCTTTATCGCTGCTGCCAGCGCCGCATCCATCGCCCAGGCCGGCCCGCTCGGCGGCGCACTGGGTGGGAATATTGGCGGCGGCATCGGCGGTGCTTTCGGTGGCGGCATGGGTGCCATGCGCGGCGGCATGACCGGCGATATCGCTGGCAGCACCATGCGCGGCAGCCGCGCCGGCGCGGATATCGCCGGCAATGCGGCAGGCAATGTCAGCGCCACCGCTTCCCGCGCCGCCGCTGCAGATTCGGCAGCCAACAACGCCACCCAGCGCGGCCTGGACGCCAGCGGCGCGGCCAGCGGCGCCGCCAACCTGACCGGCAACCTGTCGCGCAGTGCCAGCGCGGTCGGCGGAAACGCAGACGGTGCAGCAAATGGCACCGCAAATGGCGCCGCGAATTCGGCCGCCAATGGCGCCTCGAGCGGCGCGGCGAACGGTATCGCCGGCAGCCTGGCGGGTAGCGCCGGTGGCGCATCTTCGCTCGGCGCCCAGTTGACGCGCGGTGCCGGTACTGCCAGCGGCAGCGCGGACGGCGCGGCTAACGGCGCAGCCAATGGCGCTGCGAACGGTGCGGAAGGCGGCCTGGCTGGCGCTGCGGCAGGCGCATCGGCCCTGGGCGGCAAAGTGGCGCACCGTGCAGGTTCGGCCACCGGCGCAGTGGATGGCGCCGCATCGGGCACCGCAAGCGGCGCAGCAAACAAGGCATCCAGCAGCGCCTCGAACAGCAACGCCAGCGGCAACGCGGGCGGCGCAGCAAACGGCGCGGCGAATGGTACGGCTAATGGCTTGGCTGGCAGCCTGGCGGGCAGCGCAGCGGGCGCACATTCGCTTGGCGCGCAGGTAGCGCGCAATACCGGTGCAGCCAGCGGCAACGCCGACGGCGCGGCGAGCGGTGTCGCGAACGGCGCTTCCAACAGCACGGCCAATAACACCCCAAGCAGCACTTCGAACGGCGGCAAGTCCGGCTCCATCTCCGGCAGCGGCAACGGCGCGTCCGGCCTGGGTGCCAGCCTGGCACGCGGCACGAGCATCGTGAGCGGCAGCGCGGACGGCGCATCCAATGGCGGCGCAAATGCGAATGCCAGCCGTTCCGGCGCCAGCGGTTCGGCAAACGGCAGCGCCAACGGCGCCGCCAGCGGCAAGGCAGCACGGACTTCCCGCCACGCCAACGCCGCGGCAAATGGCTCGGCGAACGGTTCCGCCAGCGCCAGCAAAGGTGCCCGCAGCGGTAGCGAAACCGCACCGCAGCAATCGCCGAAAAGCGCTTCCGCCAACGCCAGCGTGAACGCCGGTTTCAGCGCCCAGGCAGGCAAAAACGCCGCCGTTGAAGGCTCCGCGCAGTGACGCACCACCCTGGGGCGGCGCGGCGGAAAAGCTTAAACTAGCTGAGGTTTTCGCCAAATCCCGCCCCGGATTTCGTGGCGAGCCAGTCACTATATGGGCTTCTTCAAAAAACGGTACACACTTTTTTCAATTAATGTGCTAATCTGCGCGCTCCATTAACCAAGGAGGTAGTAATGAAAAAAGGCGAACTG